>CDYK01001842.1_pt1 | contig 177447 bp, 150 predicted proteins | sample 554841 | NCBI WGS metagenome assembly CDYK01 (sample SAMEA3182102, study PRJEB8094) | gut metagenome | biome: human; feature: gut; material: Stool; isolation source: human stools | place: Canada | collected 2013-02-18
GGAGATGAAGTGGTCGGTGTCCCAGAGTGACTCGTCGTCGTGCCTCAGGCGGTAGTTCAGGAACGACACCACGTAGACCGGCCGCAGTCCCTTGTACCGCACCCCGTCCGAGAGCTCTAGATGGTAGAGTCCCGACGCGTAGTAGACGCACCTCTCGAAGAAGAAGTCCTCCTCCGAGGCCTGCATCTCCACGACGAACGTCCTGTCGTCCCTGTCCACGCAGACCAGATCCAGCACCGTCTTCTTCCCGTAGGGGACATCCCTCCGCTGCTCCCTGTCGGAGTACTCCTTGATGTCCTCGATCCTCGCCTCCGGAGGCAGGATCTGGTTCAGCACCCCGATGAGGATGTCCTTGTTGTTCCTGTCCGCGAACACGGCCTTGAATCCCACGTCGCTCCGCAGGTTGACGAACGGAGCGAGCTCTTGTCTCTTTTCATTGAAATACATAGTTCAAATTTTAAATGAATATTTGAACCGCAATAATATGCACTAAAAACGTAAATAATGAAAAGAAACGTATGCGGATTATAAAAAACAGAAATATTTTCGGATGATACCCCCTAAATTTGCGTTAAAGTAATCCTTAAAAAAAGACCTGGTTATCTTTTAAGGATCATTTGTGCCTTTGCTGCTTAGCACACAGACAAGTCTGCATAGCCGGTTGTTCTCATCGGCTACTTCCGGCTTATGGTAGTCAGGCAGTAAGGACCGGCATAAATGACGGTACCTTCGCTGAAGAGTTTCTGCAGTTCGGGTGTTGTTTCCATTCTTGACGTTCGGGTGATGATCGTTAAAGGTCTGCCGTAACCCACATTCTTTCCGGTCAGCTCAATGTGGGCTTTGACCGCCTCGGACAGTTTTGCGGGATCGTCTCCGAAGTCGGTGATCTGGCGGCCAGTGTAGACATCGATGTTCTCGGGGCGGTGAAGGAATATGGTGGCGACATCGGTGCCTTCCGGAACTCTCGAGCAGATTGAGCCGTAGCCTATGTACGGGTTCAGGTCGCGGAGTACAGCCGAGGCGGAGAAGGCCGCCAGGAACAGTCCGGCGCTGAGAAGAAGGACAGGAATATTCACACTTTTCCTCTTTATCAGGAACCATGTCCCCATGGCGTTGGCCAGGGTCAGGAGGATGACGGCGTTGACCACCGGAGCCTCACGGGCGAAGGAATATTCATCCTGAAGGCTGGCTGCCGCGGGTATGGTGACAGAGCCGCTCAGGAAAAGGAGGGTGGCTATGCCGGCGCAGAGCAGCAGGATCTGGAATATTCCTACAGACCAGCGCATCCATCCGCGCTCCCCGATGCGGTCAAGAACGGTAGGGAACAGATAGACGCAGAACGGGAGGACCGGCACGAGGTAGATCGGAAGCTTTGAACTGAATGATGACAGCATCGCGGCTGTGGAGATGATCGTGCAGAGGAACAGAATTTCAAGATCGGAGGACTTTTCAGCACCGGCCTTCCTTACCGGAAGAAGCGAGGCCATGAATGAGCCGATCAGCAGCAGGGTGTAGGGAGCCAGACACCATAGGAGGGTCACCAGATAGAACCAGAATGGTCTCGCATGGGTGAAGGCGTTGACGGCGCGGCCTACTGTCTGCTTGAAAAGAAGGTTGTTGATGTACTCCGGGCCTCCTTCCAGCCAGACACAGGTGAGCCAGACGGCGGAGAGGGCGGCGATGATGCCCCAGGTCTTGAGACCCAGGTACTTGCGGAATCCTTTCCAATCCCGCTTGACCGCAAGGAACACCGCTATCGCCAGCGGCGGCATCAGTAGGCCTACGGGTCCCTTGGTGAAAAGGGCAAGGAAGATCCATAGCGGTAGCGTCAGCGAGTCCTGGCGCCGGGAGCCTTCGCCGGTGTACATCCTGTAGAATGTCCAGAGAGCCAGGACGATGAACAGGCACATCAGCATGTCCATCCTCAGCACGACCATCGTCCCGAGGAACATCACGCAGGTCAGCGTCATTCCGGCCACGGACATCCTGTTCATCGCGGACTTGCCTTTCATCACCCACCTGTCCATTATCCCGACAATGGCGAATGCCGGAATCAGAGAGAACATCGACAGCGCGAGGCAACTATGATGTCCGAACAACAGTCTGCACAGCATCACTATCCAGAAATAAAGCGGTGGCTTGTCGGCGTAGGGAATGCCGTGGTTGTAGAATGCGAACAGGTGGCCGTTGGCGATAGCTTCGTCAGCGATGCTCAGGTAGCGCAGCTCGTTGGAGGGCGTGAAATCCCGCATCGCCATCATGGGAAGAAGGCAGACGGCGCAGAAGACAAAGACCGTCATCATGGGATGGCGGGTGAATATGTTCCCTTTGCGGCACCGCAGTGGCGACGCTCCCGCAGGCCCGGCAACCTGTGAAGAAGGAGCCGGGGCTGGAAAAACCTGTGAACTCTTATTCCGCATCTGACGATTGGGTTTTGCCTGATCCAAGGATCAGATTTCTGATGTAGATGACAAAGCCGAACGCCTGGCCGATGATCAGCACCGCGTCCAGACGGATTATTCCGTAGGTGATGATCATTCCGGAACCTGCCAGGCTGATGATCCAGAAGCCTCGCGGCAGCACGGACACGTGCCTGCGGTGCGAGAAGATGAACTGGTAGACAAACCGCAGCGTGAACATCACTTGTCCGACGGAGCCGAACACAACCAGCCATACGGGGATGTCGTGGTTGTTGAAGAAGCTTTCTGAATATTCATGAGCGTCATTCAGCAGGAATACTGTCGCCACCAGGGGGAGGATGAACAGGAAGACTCTAGTCAGGGACTTGATCTTCGTCCAGATGCCGTTGGCGTTCAGATTCCACAGGTAGATGTAGTAGGAGATGAACTGGCCGAGTATGATAGAGAAGTCGTTCCTAATCACACCGTAGATGAACATCAGACATGCCCCGATCACGCTGAAGATCCAGTAGGACACCGGCGAGACTGACTTGTGTGCGGCCTCGGACTTCAGCCACTGGAGCATGGTCCTCAGTCCGAAGAACATCTGCGCCGAGAAACCTATGGTCAGGATCAGCCAAACGGGAATGTTCTGGAACATATTCATGGAAGACAATTATTTGACGGGTTGGCCTTGCTCCTGGAGATCGCTTTTCCCGACTGAGTAGTTGATGTACCTCGGTCTCATCCAGCGGTAGGCGAAACAGTCAGCCAAAGGTCCCCAGAACCTGTTCCGTAGATTGAATTTGGACTTGCCGGCGGAGCGCGGAAAATGCCTTACGGCGACCTCGCCGAAAGAACCTCCATCCTGCAGCAGAATGAGGGCCGGCAGGAAACGGTGCATCCCCTTGAACATCGGAATCCGTCTGGCGGCCTCCGTGCGGATGATCTTAAGCGGGCAGCCCGTGTCCCTGGCTCCGTCGTGGGTCATCATATTCCTGAACCTGTTGGCGATTCTGGACTGCATCCTCTTGAACGCCGTGTCCTTGCGGTCAGCCCTGTATCCTGTCATCAGGGTGTGATCCTTCATTCCGTCGATCAGAAGGTTGAAATCCTGCGGGGAGGTCTGGAGGTCAGCGTCCATGTAGCCGACATATTCAGAGAAGGTGTGGTCGAATCCGGCCTTGATGGCGGCGCTCAGTCCGGCGTTCCTTGAGAAGCTGATGTAGAAGAAGTCCCTTTGCCTTTGGCAGGTCTCCTGGATCAGCCTGAGGCTCCCGTCGGAGGAACCGTCGTCCACGAAGAGGACGCAGGTCTTGACCTTGCTGACCGGAATAAACTCTGCCAGGGCCTTTTCGAGGTTGCGGATGTTGTCCTCCTCGTTGAACACCGGCACCACGATGGTGAGGGAATATTCAGAAGTGCTGTTCATGTCTTAATTTGATTTTCTGTAGCTTAGTATCGCCCAAACCCCGAAAGCGGCGGCGAATCCGCAAAGGGCCAGAAATTGTGGGATCATGTCGGCGAACCGGCTGCCCTTGAGGTAGACAAGCCGCATCACGTCGATGAAATATTTAAGGGGATTGAATAGGGTGACCGCCTGCGCCCAGTCCGGCATGCTGCTGACCGGGGTGAACATCCCGCCCATCAGGAAGAAGATCATGATGAAGAAGAAGTTGACGAACATCGCCTGCTGCATGGTCGAGGCGTAGTTGGAGATGACCAGTCCCAGCCCCGACACGACGAGGAGGTAGACGGCGGTGAAAAGCATCAGGGTCCAGAGGCTCCCGGCCGGCGCGATGCCATAGACGAGCCAGCCCAGCGCGAGACATATCCCCATGATGACCACGCCGATGATCCAGAGCGGAATCAGCTTGGCCAGAATGAAATGGAACTTGCCTACAGGGGTCACGTTGATCTGTTCGATGGTTCCGCTTTCTTTTTCTCCGACGATGCTCAGGGCAGGGAAGAAGCCGCAGATGATCGTCAGGACCATCACGATGAGGGCCGGTACCATGAACACCTTGTAGTCAAGCGTCGGATTGAACTTGTAGAGCGGGCTGACCGAGAAGGAAGGAACGTCCCTACCGGCGGAAACGACCGTCATCTTCTCTGAATATTCCCGCAGGGACGTTGATCCCGAGAGCATTGACATCAGGTAGGAGCTACCGAGCGTGCCTTTCGTGCCGTTCACGGCGTTGGCCGCGATCTGTACGGGGCCGGGCTGTCCGGCCACAAGGTCTTTCTCAAAGTCCGGCGGGATCACGAAGACCATGTCGGCCTGGCCCGAGTCCACTTTACGTAGCGCGTCCGGGTAGGATTCCGACATGCCCGTGACGTTGAAGTAGGCCGAGCCGCCGATCTCGTCCACTATCCTTGATGACAGCGGGCTGCGGTCGTTGTCCACCACCTCCACCCGTACGTTCCTGATCTCCTGGTTGGCGGCCCAAGGGAAGACCAGCATCGCCATCAGCGGCAACGCCACCAGCATCCCCGGGACAATCTTGTTCCGGGCCAGGAGCTTGAACTCTTTTTTTATGAGGTACGACAACATGATCTTAAGTCAGCCTTGTCTTGAAGTTCTTGATAATCAAAACGATGAGTATGATGGTAATGAGGGTCAGGGCACCGGTTTCCACGAGGGTGTGGCCAAGCGGCGTGCCTTGGATCATTATCATCTTGATGGACTGGATGTACCAGCGTGCCGGGACGACCGTCGAGATCCACTGGAGGACGCGCGGCATGCTTTCGATAGGGAATATGAGTCCGGACAGGAGCATGGTCGGCATCATCAGTCCGACTCCGGAGGCGATCATCGCCGCCATCTGCGTCTCCACCAGCGTGGAGATGAGGAGGCCGAGGCACAGGGTGCAGATCAGGAACAGCACAGAGACAAAAGCCAGCGAGAAGACGCTTCCCGCGATCGGCACACCCATCACGAACACGGCGCAGACGAGGATCAGGATCAGATCGAAGACGGACAGCACCAGATAGGGAATAGCCTTGGCGGTGATGATCATGAAGGGGCTGACCGGCGAGGTGAGCAATACCTCCATCGATCCGCTTTCCTTCTCCCTCACGATGGCCACAGCCGTCATCATGGCGCAGATCAGCATGAGGATCAGACCCATGACTCCAGGCACGAAATTGTAGGAGCTCTTCCCCTGCGGATTGTAGAGCATTCTGATGGCAGGGGTGATGCCCGCCGCCGTCCCGCTTCCTCCGGCGATTTCCTCCCGGCAGGAGGCCAGGATGTTGCCGGCGTAGGCGGTGATCATCGAGGCCTGGTTCGGGTCGGTGCCGTCGGCGATCAGCTGGATGCCGGCCTCGCCGTTGAGGATATCGTTGGAGAAATTGTCGCTGAACACGATCACGAGGCTGGTGTAGCCCTCACGAAAGATGTCGTTGATCCTGTCGATGTCAGTAATCCGTTCAGTGACATTGAAATAGTCGCTGGCATCGATCCTTTCGACTATGCGGGACGTGAGCTCGTCGCAGACCGGATCGAACACGGCGACCGAGGCGTCGCGTACCTCGGTGTTGATGGCGAAACCGAACAGCAGGAGCTGCGCGATCGGCATCCCGACAATGATCAGGAGGGTCCACTTGTCCCTAAGAATATGTCGGAACTCCTTTTGTATGAATGCGATCAGTGTCTTCATCCGGCTGTTTTTCCGTCCTTTTGCTCTTCCCGAAAGGCGGCGGAACACCTTTTAATGGATCTTCATTCAGAATTTGATATCTCCGTACATTCCAAGTTTAATCAGTCCGTCATTTTCCACGGCAATCTTCACGGCATAGACAAGATTTGCTCTCTCGTCCCGTGTCTGGATGGTCTTGGGAGTGAACTCAGCCTTGTCGGAGATCCAGATGAGCGTGCCGGCATATTCCTTTCTCCCGGAGCTGCCTTGGTCGGCGAAGACCCTGACCTGCTGCCCGAGCTTGAGGGTGGTCAGCTGGTCGGCGGTGATGTAGGCTCGGAGGCGGATGTTGTCGATGTCGGCGACCTTGAACAGGGCGCGGCCCAAGGCTGCGAATTCTCCAGCCTCTGAATATTTCGCCAGCACGGTTCCGGCCACAGGACTGGTGATGACGCACTTGCGTATCCTGTCCCGGATCTGCTCGATCTGGGCCTCAAGCGCGTCGGCTTGTCCGGAGACGTTGCGGTTGGAACTGTTCAGGCTCTCCTCCTGGGCGGCCAGCTGGCGCTCAAGGGTCTCGATCTGCGCCTGGATGTCCTCGACCTGCTTGCGGTTAGAGGATCCGGCCTTCTCCAGTTTCGTGAATCTGTCCAGCTCCTGCCGCTGTTTGCCGATCTGGCTTTCCAGCGCGGCGATCTGTCTGGAGATGTCGAGCCATCCGCTTCCGACAGCCCGCCGGCTCGCCTCCAGCTGGACTTCACTAAGGTGCAGCTGCACCGTGTCGATGCAGCCGACAATCTGTCCGGCCTCAAGCCTGTCTCCTTCCTGGATGTCCAGGCTCAGGATCTTCCCGTTGCCTTCCGCCGAGACCGTCACCTCGGTGGATTCGAAAACCCCGGAAGCGTCGTAGGCCTTGTTCCCTTCCACGCAGGATGCGGCCAACAGCACCAGCAGGGGATAAGCGAATGATCTTTTCATATTGTCCGTCTCTATATATTCGTTGTTCTTTAGTCTCGTACCTTCCATCCTGGAGGGTCCTTAAGGTTAGGGATGAGCCTTTGGAAGGCTCTCTAAAGCAGTCTCCTCACAAGATTGAAAAACTTGTACGGCATGTAGCGGAACGGCGGATCCGGCCAGACCGGTGTCTTGACGACGGCCCGGTAGTGGGTGAACACGTCGAAACTGCGCTTGCCGTGGTAGCTGCCCATCCCGGAGTTGCCCACGCCGCCGAACGGCACTTTCTCGTTGGCGATGTGCATTATCGTGTCGTTGACGCAGGCTCCTCCGGAGGACGTGTGCCGGAGGATGTTCTCCCCGTCGCCCCCGAAATAGTAAAGGGCCAGCGGCTTCTCCCTTGAGGTCACGAACGAGATGACCTCGCCGGTGTCCTTGAACGTCCGGATAGGGAAGATCGGCCCGAAGATCTCCTCCCGCATGGCAGGGGAGTCCTCGCCGAGGCCGTCGATGACGGTAGGCTCGAAGTAGCGCTCCGACCTGTCAGTCCGGCCCCCGAAGACCACGTGTCCGTCTTTCAGGTAGCCTTCGAGCCTTTCGAAAGCCTTGTCGTTCACAATCCTGACAAAGTGCCGTGACTCCTTAGGATCCTCGCCCAGAAGCTCCTTGAACGCCGCCTCCAGCTCTTTCAGGAACTCTTCCTTGATGTCCTCGTGGAGCATCAGGTAGTCTGGAGCGATGCAGGTCTGTCCCGCATTGAGGCTCTTGCCCCAGGCTATGCGCTTGGCGGCGACCTTGATGTCAGCGTCCCTGTCCACGATGCAAGGACTCTTCCCGCCGAGCTCCAGCACAATCGGCGTGAGGTTCCTGGCGGCGGCTTCCATCACCTTCCGTCCGAGACCCGGGCTTCCTGTGAAGAAGATCAGATCCCAGCGTTCCTCCAGCAGGGCCGAGTTGACATCCCTGTTCCCCTGGACCACAGCGACATAGTCATCACTGAAAGTGTCCTCGATCATCTGCTGCGTGACCCTGGAGACGTTCGGCACGTAAGGCGACGGCTTCAGAACGGCGGTGCAGCCTGAGGATATGGCTCCCGCGAGCGGCGTGAGAAGCAGCTGCACCGGGTAGTTCCACGGCGCGATGATGAGTGCGTTGCCAAGCGGCTCGCTGATGATCCTGCTGGACGAAGGAAACATCTTCAGCGGCGTGCCGACCCTCTGCGGCCTGCTCCATTTCCTGACCTTATGAATATGCCCGCGTATCTCTCCGAGCAGTATGCTGATCTCGGTGATGTAAGCCTCCTCGTACGACTTGTGAAGGTCAGTCCAAAGAGCCTCACAAAGCGCCTTCTCCCACTTTAGCACCCCAGCCTCGAACGCCCGAAGCCTCTCAACACGCCCCCGCACGTCCAGCGTGGCTCCGCTCCCGAAGCAGCGCCTCTGCTTCCCGCGAATCTCCCTTATCCTTTCAACCGAAGTGTTTTCCATTTTTGAATATGTTGTATTAACTCTTTCCCGAAACCGTCATTGAACTCTCTAGGACTGTCCCCTGAACTCTATTTTATGAATATCCCGGATTCTATGAATACTCCCGTCTTCAGCCTTCTTTGGAATATCCCCGCCTTCAACATTCACGGACATATTCCTGCATTCAGCCTTCGATGGCATATTCCTAAACCCCTTCGCCTCCTTCGTGCAGCCTTCGCTGTAGCCAGACAGCCTTTGCCTCCTTCGGGCCTCCTTCGCTACCGCTGGAACGCCTTCGCCTTTTTTGGGCTGCCTTTGCTGCTGCCGGTATATTCCTTAATCTTCAAAGTTAATGAATTCCTTTAAAAATCTTTTAATATTCCAGGTCGGAGATTCATTAAATTACCACTTTATGACTACATTTGCCGCATGAATGCGATGAACAAGGAAATGCTGAGGCTGGCGCTCCCCAGCATGCTCGCCAACCTGACCGTCCCGCTTGTGGGAATGGTAGACATTGCCGTGGCCGGTCATCTGAACGCCTCCGCCGCCGCCCTGATCGGAGGAGTCTCGGTAGGCTCCCTGATGTTCGACCTCCTGTACTGGAATTTCGGCTTTCTTCGCGCCGGCACCGGCGGCATGACAGCCCAATCCTACGGACGCTCCGACTGGAAAGACTGCGCCGACAACCTAAAGAGGGGAGTAGGCCTGGCCTTCTTGATAGCGTTAGCCATGATCATGGTACAGTGGCCCTTCCAGAAACTGATCTTCCTATTCGTAGGCTGCTCCGAAGAGGTCCGCACCCTTGCCCTTGACTATTTCTACATCCGTATCTGGGCAGCCCCCGCCACCCTGAGCCTCATGGCCTTCCGCGGATGGTTCATCGGCATGCAGGACACCTTCAGCTCCATGCTGGCCGACGTGATAGTCAACGGAGGCAACATCCTGTTCAGCATCCTGCTGACCTTCGGCCTCCCGTCACTGGGTTTCGAAGGCCTTGGCTACAAAGGAATTGCCCTGGGTACCGTTGTTGCCCAATATTCAGGACTCATCTTCGCCGCCTCCCGTGTCCTGGTGAAGTTCCGTAATGTCTTGGAAGGCTCCCCGCTCCTGTCCACCGCTCCCTTCCGTGGCAGCGAGGTACGCCGTTTCTTCTCGGTCAACCGCGACCTCTTCATCAGATCTGTCTGCCTGATAGTAGTCTACCTGGCCTTCACAGCCATCTCCTCCCGCCTGGGTGACGTCCTCCTTGCCGCCAGTTCGATAATGCTGAAGCTCCTCCTGACCTTCTCCTATTTCACCGACGGTTTCGCCTTCGCCGGCGAAGCCCTGACCGGCAGGTTCATAGGAATGCGCGCTCCGAAAATGGTCCGCCGCACAGTAAACTACACCTTCGCCTGGAGCATGGCCATAGGTACCCTTTTCGTGTTCATCTACGCCGCTTTGGGAGTTCCCATGATCCGCCTCCTGACCTCCGACCCAAGTGTGGTGGCCGCCGCCAGCATGTTCATGCCTTGGTTGGTCTTCTTCCCCCTGATCAGCTGCCCCGCCTTCACCTGGGACGGCATCTACACCGGAGCCACCGCCACCAAACCCATGCGTGATTCCAACATAGGCTGTGTGGCAGCCTTCTTCGCCGTCTGGCTCATAGGCTCCCTACTCATAGACAGCCCAGTTCCCGCCTCGGGAGTCGGTGCCTATGGTGCTGCGGGTGCCGCGGGTGCTTCTGGTGCCCTTGATGCCGCGCGAGCCTTCTCGGGTGCAGTTGCCGCAGGTGCCGCGGATGCCTTTTCGGGTGCAGGAGCCGCAGGTGCCACGGATGCCTTTTCGGCTGCAGGCTCCCTTGATTCTTCGGGTCTTGGTGCCTTTGATGCTGCCTCCGTCGCCGGAGCCCACCTCTTATTCGCCGCCTACTACGCCCACCTCATCTACCGTTCCCTCTACCAGACATTCCACTACAAGAAATCCATCCTGAATCCATTATTGATCTCCTGATTATAGAATTCCTATTATTGAACTCCGTTGTAAAACTCGCTGCCTGTGAGCGCTGTCGTTGCCGTTAATGGGACTTGGGCTTGAAGTACTTGCCTACTACGGGGATGGAGTAGAGGGGGAAGTCGCGCTTGATGATGACGGCGCAGAAGGTGAGGATCAGGGCGGTGTTGCAGACGATCGCCAGCCACTTTCCGAGGCGGACGTTGGCGTAGGTCATTACGGCGAACATTGCCAGGGCCAGGGCTACGTACAGGGCGATGTCTTTTAGAGGGTACTTGATGGGGTACTTCCTCTGGCCTACTATGTAGGAGAGCAGCATGGCCACTCCGTAGGCGGCGAAACCGGCCCAGGCGCAGGCCATGTAACTGAACTTGGGGATGAACAGGATGTTCACTCCGAAGAGGACCAGGCAGCCTATGCCGGAGAAGAGGGCTCCCCAGAGGGTCTGGTCTGTCAGCTTGTACCAGAAGGAGAGATTGAAGTAGACACCCATCATGATCTCGGCGGCCATGACGATCGGGACTACCTTCAGGCCTTCCCAGTAGCTTGGTCCGATGATGTATTTAAGGATGTTCATGTAGCCGACCACGCAGAGGAAGGCCAGGAGCGTGAATATTATGAAGTACTTCATCGCTTTGGCATACATCTCCTTGCTGCCCTTCTCCGACGCGCTGCCGAACACGAAGGGTTCGTAGGCATAGCGGAAGGCTTGGGTGATCATCGCCATGATCATCGCGATCTTGACGCTCGCGCCGTAGATACCAAGAGGAACATCGGAACCTTCGCCGTAGATGAAAGGGAACACTATCTGGGAGCCGCTCTGGTTCAGGATGCCGGCTATTCCGAGCACAAGGATCGGCCAGCTGTAGGACATCATTCTCCTTAGGAGCCTTCCGTTGAAGCCGAACTTGAATCCTTGCAGTTCCCTCCAGAAGAAGAATGTGATCACCGCGGTGCAGAAGAGGTTGATGTAGAACACGTAACCCACGTCCAGACCGTTGTCGTAGATGCCCAGAGGGTTGACTCCTGTCTTCGGGAGTATCACGAAGTAGGCCAGGTTCAGGAATATGTTGAGTCCGATGAAGAGCAGTTTAAGGGCGGCGAATTTCAGCGGTTTTTTCTTGTAGCGGAGGTAGGAGAAGGGGATGCACTGGAAGGCGTCGATGGCCACGGTGGCGGCCATTGCCCAGACGTAGGACGGGTGGGCGGCGTAGCCCAGGGCGGAGGAGACAGGGCCTATGAAGGCCACGATCAGTCCCACGAAGAGTAGAGAAGTGGCCAGAACCGAGGTCAGGATCGTGGAATATACCTTGTCAGGGTTCTCGCCTTCCTTGTTGGCGAACCGGAAGAAGGTCGTCTCCATCCCGTAGGTCAGGATCACCAGCAGCAGGGCGGTGTAGGCGTAGAGGTTGGTGACAACGCCGTAGCCGCCGCTCGATGAGGTGATCACGTGGGTGTAGAGTGGGACGAGAAGGTAGTTGAGGAACCTTCCTATGATGCTGCTTAGGCCGTAGATCGCGGTGTCCTTGGCCAATGTCTTCAGATTCGCCATTTTGTCTTTTCAATGAATATTCTTCTTCCGCCATCGGCGCTTAAGCTGCCCCTGAGAGCGGTCTGGCGCCGCGCTTGTGGTTCCGCCGTAGCAGCCGTTCGGCTGTCTTCAACCGGCGCTCCGAATGATCCGTATAGCTGGATTATCTTATACCGTATTTGCGGAGGATCTTCACGATTGGTTTGCGGATGGATTCTGCCCAGAGGGTGTAGCCATAGTCGGACGGATGGGTGCCGTCCACGGAAGTCTCGTGGTCGGGAGCGGTCGCGCATGTGGACTTGACATAGTAGACATCCGGGTAACGTTTCACCGCTATATTCATAAGACTGTCAACCAGTTCCATTCTGCGGGCCTCGCCCCGCTCGCTGGAGGTGCTGAAGTTGCGGCTCTCCCTGTAGATGGTCCGCTGGAAGATCAGCGGGATGCCGGGATGTGCTGCCTGAACTTTCTCGATGAACGGGAATAGCCTCTCCTTGATCTGTTCCGGAGTCGGATTCGAGAAAGAGTCGAACACGAAGGCATCCACCTCGGCGGCGCAAAGCACGTCGGCGAAATAGGATTGCAGCTTGCAGTTGCCGCTGCATCCAAGGCTCAGGAACTGGAGGCCCGTCATCCTCGAAAGCTGCTCGGGATAGGCCATGCCGGCCCTTGAGGTGCTGATGCCGTGCGTGAAGCTCGAACCGAAGATCCCCACCCTGTGGCGGAACGGATTGGCGATAGGTTCGATCACGGAACCTTCATCGGTGCCGATCTTGACGGACTCCACCTCGCTGAGGATCGGCAGGTACATCAGACACTCGTGCATCGAACCGTCCATGTTGTTGATCAGGGTGACATCGTTCTCCGGATTCTGATTGTAGGACGCATTGGAGGCCGCCCAAAGCCACTTCCCGTCTTGACGGATGTAAAGGTCGTAGCCCCTGGCGGCAAGGCCGCCCGTGTTTGCCGGGAAGCCTCTGTCTAGGTACTTGGTCCTCACGGCAATGGTCTTCGAATCCGTCCTGAACGCCACCGCAAGGCCGGCGGACATCCTGACCTGCTTGTTCTCTGTGGTCGTGAACCCCTTGAACCTCACGGTGTCAATCCTGTGGTAAGGGTTCGGCGTGTCAGTCATCAGTTTTCCCACCATCGTCAGGCTCGAAGCCTCTGTGAAATTGTAGACCACCGGCTTTTTCTGCGCCGGTACCGCCACCGTCGCCATCAACAGCAGCAGGATAGTAAGAGCCTTTTTCATCTGTATTGTCTTTTTTTTGTTATTCTTTAACTCAACTTTCGCAAGTAGGCAATCACCTGCTGTCAAATACATTATCTCACGTTCGGAGGTGATTGCCCACCCACATCATTTAACGTTACCCCCTCCCTAAATCCCTCCCCTCGGGGGAGGGATGCGCTTTGCGCACCCCACCGGGCCTTTCACGTTACCCCCTCCCTAAATCCCTCCCCTCGGGGGAGGGACTTGCTTTCACTGCAAGCAGTGAAGAAGAGTGGTGTTTCGCAAATGCGAAACTTGAGTTCTTTAAAATACAAGTTATTTGCACCAGCGGTCGAGCCAGTCGAAATAGCTGCGGTGCCAGAAGAGGGCGTTCTGCGGCTGGATGATCCAGTGGTTCTCTTCCGGGAATATGATCAGTTTTGAAGGGACACCCATCATCTGAGCAGTGTTGAAGGCCGCCATGCCTTGGTCGTAAGGGATGCGGAAGTCCATCATTCCGTGGATGCAAAGAATAGGGGTGTGCCACTTGGTCACGTTCACGTCAGGGGAGTTGGTGTAGTGGCGCCTGGCCTTGGCCGCGTCGCTCCACGGGGAGCCGGCCTGCAGGATGCCTCCGAAGGTCTTGCCGTCGCCGCGCGGACCCTTCTCGCCGGCGGTGTAGGAATATTCAGAAAGCCCGCCGTTGTCGAAGTTCGGGAACCAGAGCTCCTCGGTCTCGTAGTACATGTACTTCTCGTCGAAGATTCCGGCGTGGGCGATGAAGCAGTCGTAGACATCACCGTGGATGCCGGCCATGTAGTAGACGCTGAATCCGCCGTAGGACGCTCCGCAGCCGGCGAGTTTACCCACATAAGGCTCGCTCTTGATCTCTTTGGCCGCGCTGAGGTAGTCCTGCATGTTCTGGCCTATGTAGTCACCGCTGATCTGCTCGCACCAAGGCTGCCCGAAGGCTGTGGTGCCCCGGCGGTTAGGAAGGATGACGATGTAGCCTTGATTGGCCATGAGGCGGTAGTTCCAACGGTAGCTCCATCCCTGGCTCAGAGTCCCTTGCGGGCCGCCAAGGAATATCTCGATGGCGGGATAGACCTTTGTCGAGTCGAACTTCGGAGGGTATAGCACCCAGGTCAGCATCCGCTTGCCGTCCGTGGTCTTGACCCAGCGCTCGCGGGTCTCGTAGGCGGTGAGCTGGCCGATGATCCCGCCGTTCTCGTCGGTGATCCTCCGGTGTGATCCGTCCGTCTCGTCCACGGCCACAAGCTCGGTAGGGAACTCCATCGAACAGTAGCTTGTCAGGAGCGTGCTGTCGATGACGGCGAACGGTGAGTTGAAGTCGAACCAGGCGTCGTCCGGCGTGATCCTTCTGATCACGGTCTCCCCGTCGGCCACGCTCACGTTGCAGATCGCCTGGAGGCCTTCCATGAGGGCGTCGAAATAGATGCTCCTGGAGTCAGCCGCCCAGAAGATGTCCGCCGCGTTGTACTTGAAATCGGCTGTAAGGTCACGGATTCCGCTTACCTGGAGGGCATCGGAACTTCCTTCCGTCACGTCCTCCGAGATCCCGGCCACCATCAGTCGCACCTTGTCGGCCTCGTAGCCGTCGCGGCTCATGCTCAGCCACGCGATGTGCTTTCCGTCAGGACTCCAGACCGGATTCGTGTCGTAGCCGCCGCCCATCGGGATCCTTACGGTCCCGCCGGTCGCGATGGTGTAGATGTAGATCTCCGTGTTCGTCGAGAAGGCATATTCACGACCCGTCCCAAGCTTTTTGCAGGAATAGGCCACGTGGCGGCCGTCAGGGCTCCAGCAAAGCTGCTCGATGCCGCTCAGAGGCTCCAGAGGCAGTTCGTACTTGCCCGCCCCCTCGGCGAGCAGGTTCTTTGAGTTTTCCTCCGTGACGCTCTTGCCCTCTCCCATCGGGGCGACGTAGGACTGCGGCCTTTCGGTCGTCCAGTGATCCCAATGGCGGTACATCAGATCCTCCGTGACGTAGGCCTGCGCCTTGTCCAGCTTCTCGTCGAAGTCCTTCGGTGTCTTCACGGTTCCCGGTACGGTGCTGGTGTAGATCACCTGTGACTGGTCGGGGCTGAGGGTGAACTCTCCGATCCCGGCCTTGATGTCACTGACCTGGCTTTTGCCTGAGAGTGAGGCCTTTCCGTCGGCGATGTTGACCGCCGAACGATAGATCTGCCCGCCCTGCAGGTAATAGATAGACTTTCCGTCCAGGTCCCAGCGGGCGTTGCTGACGCTCTTCCCCTCCGCTGTCAGCTGGATCTTGTCACCGAAGGCGAGCGCACCATTGTCATTCCTGACGACCTCCGCCAGAAAGAGGTTTCTGCACGAACGGTTCTCCTCGATGGAAGTGTAGCTTACTCCGTAGAGGATCCAGCGTCCGTCCGGGGAGAGCTGCGGATCGGACAGCCGTCCGAGTGACAAAAGTGCCTCAGGTGTCATTATCCCGTCTTCGATCCTGATGTCCGACGGGCCGATGTAGCGGCTGTCCGTCAGATCTCCGTTCTGTTGTGTACAACTCATCATTGTGATTAGCGCCGCCGCTGCAAGGGCGGTCTTTCCGGTTTTTATCATAAATTATAAGTATTGTTTATATGCTTTTTCGAGTTCGTCCCTGACTTCCCGCCTTATCTCCTCCGGCTCGATCACCTCAAGCCTTCCGGTGTGGCGGCAGAATTCCATCGTAAGGTTCCTGTTAGGGATGACTCTTATCCTGAACAGCCTTCCGCCGCCTTCTGCCTCGCCTTCCTCGGTCTGTGAGCGGTGGATCGGAAGGTCGCGGATGTAGCGTGCCTCCTCCTCGGTCACCTTAAATCTGATCGTGACAGGTCTCTCGCCTTCCTTTGGAAAGAATATCCCATAGCTCTGACAGAACAGTCCTTCGACATCGAACCCGTCAGGCATTCTGAAAGGGGTCTCGGTCACCTGAAGGGACGCGATCCTGTCGAGGCCATAGACTCTCCATGCGCTCATGTCCTTGTTGCCGGTCTGACTTTCCGACCTTTCGTGGCAGTAAGCCACAAGGTACCATCTTCTCTCGTGTTCCTTGACGGCAAGCGGCTGGACATGGAATGTCTCCACGGATGACGAACTGTATTTCCCATAGACTATCTCCAGTTCCTTACCGTCCTCCATAGCCTGCATGATCGCGGTGAGGTGTTTTTGCCCTGACGGAATCTCCTCCACGCTCACCCTTCCTGACAGGCGTTCCTTGCCAAGGGAAAGCAGGCTGTTCACGGTGAATGTGTTGACGAGCCATCCAATGCTTTGGTCATTGTCCATCACATCCGAACCGAAGGGAATCGAGTAGCGGTTCGTCCGCCTGTCGCATTCAACGCTGACCCCGAAAAGATCCTCCACAGCTGCTCTGTGGTTGTTGAAAGTTCTTCTTGAGTACTCCTGGTCAAATCTTCGGGCATATTTTCCGCTTAGCTCCCTAAGGGTCAGACCGCGGACTCCAGCCGCCGTCAGCGTCTGGATCAGCCAGATGTATTTCCCGATAAGTTCTGAGACCATGTCTTACTAAACATGGTCAAAGATAGTAAACAAAACTCGATTTATTCAATATAATCACGCAATGGAATTGTTTTTTGGGATTTAGTAACATGAAAAAATAAGTTGCCTCAGATTAAGAGAATATTTTCGAGGATAGATGTCTTGTTGAAGAAAGAAGTATGCCGGTGGCGCTTGACTGATGAGAGAAGACATGTAGACCGAACAAAGATTACCAAGTTATTTTTTTAAGGACTACTTAATAAGTATATTTGTGGTGGAAATGATGAAAAGAGGAATGAATATGATTCTGAAGGCTGTTGTCCTGCCGCTTCTGGCGGCGGCCTTCTGCTCCTGTGCCCTCGGTGAGACGGATGTCATGTCGTCCCTTGACGAGGAACCCGTCGCCAATTATCAGGTGATGGGTACCGTGAGCGACGAGGCCGGCGCGCCGGTCTACGGCATCAGGGTCATCGCTGACTACAGCTCGTCGACCGTCGATCGCGCCGACACATTGTACACTGACCGGGAAGGCCGTTTCTCCAAGTTCCTGTCCGCCCCGCGCGTGGCGATGTTCCGTTTGACCTTCACCGATGTGGACGGTCAGGCGAACGGCGGCGGCTTCAAGCCGAAGACTTTGAATGTAAAGCCGTTCCGCACCGAGATGGCGAGCGGTCTTCGCGGCGGCTCCTTCATAGTCTCCGCCGATGTCGTGATGGAGAGATAGCGGTCGCTTCCTGACCTGGTTTCATGCCCGCTGTCCGCGCCGGCATATTCCTTAAGCGCTCTGGTTTCCCGCGTCGGCATATTCATTCGCCGCCTTCATTTGAAGTTGTTCCGATTTGTTTGAAAAGTCAGAATGGCTTCTTATCTTCGCATTATGATAAGGAACAAGTTGGACACGGATGTGCAGTTTCTGCCGGGAGTGGGGCCCAGAAGAGCCTCGCTGCTGAAGTCAGAACTCGGTGTGGCCACTGTAGGTGACCTTCTGCGCACCTTCCCGTTCCGCTACATCGACCGAAGCACGATTCAGAGCATCGCCTCGATCCAGTCCACAAGCGCCTACATCCAGATCCTCGCCCAGGTGGTCTCCTCGCAGGTCAAGGGCAAGAAGCTGAGCGTAATGGTGCAGGATCAGAGCGGAGCGATGGAACTGGTCTTCTTCCGCGGGATCAAGTACACCTATGACCGCCTCAAGCCCGGCTCGGTCTTCCTTTTCTTCGGCAAGCCCAACCAGTTCAACGGGCGCTTCAACATGGTGCATCCCGAGATCGACAACCCTCCGTCCCAAGGCGCGTCAGGCTTCTCCGGCGTGCTGACCGGCGTCTACAACTCCACCGACAGGCTGCGCGGCGGGGGAGTGACCGGGAAAGTGATGAACCGGCTGATGGCGGAGGCCATCGACCTTGCCATCGGCGATGTCGAAGAGACCTTGCCTGAATATGTCCTCAGAGAGAAAGGACTTGTCCCTTTGAGATATGCCATCCGCAACGTCCACTTTCCTTCGGACCAGCTGGCGCTGGACAAGGCCCGCTACCGTCTAAAATGGGAGGAGCTGTTCCTTCTGCAGCTGTCTCTTCTGAAGCAGAAATATGTCCGCAGCCGCTCCGCCGTGGGCATTCCGATGCCGAAGGTCGGTGCGGCCTTCAACGCCTGTTACGGCGCATTGCCCTATGAGCTGACCGGGGCGCAGAAACGTGTGATCAAGGAGATCCGTTCAGACATGATGAGCGGCCATCAGATGAACCGCCTCCTTCAGGGCGACGTGGGTTCCGGAAAGACTATGGTGGCCGTGCTCTCGGCGTTGATCGCTGTGGGTAACGGCTTCCAGGCCTGCATCATGGCTCCGACCGAGGTGCTTGCCCAACAGCATTTCGCCAACATCACCAAGTACCTGGCTCCCACAGGAGTACGCTGCGAGCTGCTGATCGGATCAACGGGCATGGCCGCGAGAAAGCCCATCCTTGAGGGGCTGGCCGACGGCTCTGTCGGGATCATCATCGGCACGCACGCGCTGATCGAGGACACGGTAGTGTTCCGCTCCCTTGGGCTTGCCATCATCGACGAGCAGCACAGGTTCGGGGTTGACCAGAGGGCACGTCTCTGGGCCAAAGGGGCCGGGGGAGTGCCGCCGCACGTTCTTGTGATGACCGCGACCCCTATTCCGAGGACTTTGGCGATGACATTCTACGGCGACCTTGATGTCTCGGTGATCGATGAGATGCCGCCCGGAAGAAAGCCTGTCCAGACGATGCTCATCGGGGAGGGCAAGCGCCCGGCCCTGTACAATTTCATGAAGAAGGAGATTGCCGCCGGCCGGCAGGTCTTCGTCGTGTACCCTTTGATATTCGAAAGCGAAAAAGTTGATTATCAAAATCTTGAGGCAGGCTACGAGGACATCGTGTCGCGCTTCCCGTTCCCTCCTTACAAGGTGGCCATCGTGCATGGGCAGCAGACCAGCGATGTCAAGAAGTTCAACATGGACGCCTTTTCCGCCGGACGGGCCGACATTCTGGTCTCCACGACGGTGATCGAGGTCGGCGTGGATGTGCCGAACGCCTCCGTGATGGTGATCGAGAGTGCCGAGCGGTTCGGTCTGGCGCAGCTTCACCAGCTGAGGGGGCGTGTGGGACGAGGTTCCGAGAAATCCTACTGTGTACTGATGCACGGCCACAAGGTCAGCAAGGAGTCCCGCAAGAGGCTTGAGTTGATGTGCGCGACGGAGAACGGCTTCGACCTCGCCGAGGAGGACATGAAGATGCGCGGCCCCGGGGACCTGGAGGGTACCCAGCAGAGTGGCCTGCCGATCGAGCTGAGCATCGCCTCCCTTGCCCATGACGGCCAGCTGCTTTCGGACGCAAGAAGCTACGCGGAGCATGTCCTGGCGCATGATCCGACTCTTGAAAACCCTGTGAATGCGATACTTGCCTCAGAGCTTAGAAAGGACAAGTACCTTGTCCGGGACTACAGCAAGATCTCGTAGTCCCGGAGGAACGGGTGGTTCCTGTCTTTCTCGGAGAGGATCACCTTGTCTTCCGGAATCCTCCAGTCTATTCCCAGATCCGGGTCATTCCATGCGATCGCCCCTTCGGATGAGGGGCAGTAGTAGTTGTCGCACTTGTACTGGAAGATCACCTCGTCGCTAAGGACGCTGAATCCGTGGGCGAATCCGCGCGGGATGAAGAACTGCCTGTGGTTGTCCTCCGAGAGCTCGACAGCCACGTGCCTGCCGTAGGTCCCGGAGCATCTCCTGAGATCCACGGCCACGTCCAGCACCTTTCCTTTCACGACCCTGACCAGTTTTGCCTGCGAGTGTCCGTCCCTCTGGAAGTGCAGCCCCCGCACGACCCCGTAACAGGATTTGCTCTCGTTGTCCTGGACGAAGTCGATGGCTCCGACCTTCTCCTCGAACTCCCTGAGGTTGAAAGACTCAAAGAAATACCCTCTGCTGTCCTGGAATATTCTCGGCTCGATGATCAGAACGCCGTCTATTTCTGTTGGAATGATGTTCATTGTTTGTTGTTGTGGTTTGCCTGTCTTCCGTAGCCTTTGATTATCTCATGCGGCGCGTCTATTCCTCCGCTATCTTAGCGAGATACTGCCCGTACTGGTTCTTGATCATCGGCTTGGCCAGCTCCCGGAGCTTGTCCGCTGTGATCCAGCCCTTTCTGAAAGCGATTTCCTCAAGGCAGGCGATCTTGAGCCCCTGCCTTTTCTCGATGACCTCGATGTAGGTCGAAGCCTCCGCCAGCGACTCGTGAGTCCCGGTATCAAGCCAGGCGAAACCGCGCCCCAGTTTCTGCACCTTCAACCGCCCGAGCGCCAGAAACTCCTGGTTCACCGTGGTTATCTCCAGCTCGCCCCGGGCCGAAGGCTTGATCCGATGGGCGATCTCCACAACCTCGTTAGGGTAGAAGTACAGCCCTGTGACCGCATAGTCGCTCTTAGGCTCCCGAGGCTTCTCCTCGATGCTGAGGCAGTTGCCTTCGCTGTCGAACTCCGCCACCCCATAGCGCTGTGGATCGCTGACCTGGTACCCGAACACGGTCGCCTTCCCATCCGACTCCGCCGCCCGCACAGCCTCCTCCAACTGCCGTCCGAACCCGCTTCCCTGGAAGATGTTGTCTCCCAGCACGAGGCACGCGCAATCCTCACCGATGAAGTCCTTCCCGATGATGAACGCCTGCGCCAGCCCATCCGGCGACGGCTGCTCAGCATATTCAAAACGGACTCCGAAGTCCTTTCCGTCCCCCAGAAGTCTCTGGAATCCAGGCAGGTCCGAAGGCGTGGAGATGATGAGTATGTCCCTGATCCCAGCCATCATCAGCACCGAGACCGGATAGTAAACCATCGGCTTGTCATAAACCGGAAGCATCTGCTTGCTAACCCCCTTGGTAATAGGATAGAGGCGCGTCCCGCTTCCCCCGGCCAGAACTATTCCTTTCATATTCAAGTAGTATTAAAAGTCTAATCCATCGCAGGAAGTAAACCACCTGCCGCAAAAAAATGTTATCTCACGTTCGAACGAGGCTGCCAACGTTAATATTTTACTTTCCTTCAAGTTTATTGTTTGGGCGACATATTCATGATTCGGCGGATGCAGGCGGTCAGGGAGTCGCGCCAGTAGGGGATCGTGACGCCGAAAGTCTCCTTGACTTTGGTCTTGTCCAGGACAGAGAAACGAGGACGCTGCGCCTTGGAAGGATATTCCTCAGTGTGGCAAGGCCTTATGTCACAGTCGTTTCCGCCGATCTCGCAGATCGCTTTCGCAAAATCATACCACGAGATGGCACCCTCGTTGGAATAGTGGTAAATTCCTTTCATGCCTAATTGCCCGCCGCTGATAATCTTTTCAATCAGCACCGCCAGATCGCGCGCGTAAGTAGGTGTCCCGATCTGGTCGAACACCACCTTGAGAGAATCCCTCTCGTGGGTCAAGCGAAGCATCGTCTTCACGAAATTCTTGCCGTAAGGAGAGTAGAGCCAGGCGGTTCTGAATATGATTGAGTCGCACCCGGACTTCTCTATCTCCTTTTCCCCCGAAAGTTTTGTCGAGCCGTAGACCCCCAGCGGATCCGTCGCCCAATCCTCCTTGCAAGGCAAAGGAACGTCCCCGTGGAAGACATAGTCCGTGGAAATGTGGATCAACGTAGCCTTCCTCACAGCCGCGACCCGCGCCAGATTGCCCGCTGCCGCACTGTTCAGAAGCATGGCCATGGTCGCCTCATCCTCAGCCTTGTCCACATTGGTGTAAGCCGCGCAGTTCACGATCACATCCACCCTCTCGGAGTCGCAGACAATCCTGACCGCCTCGATGTCGGTGATGTCCAGGCAAAGCGTCTCCACCCCTGGCAGCGAGATGATGTCAGAGAATATGTAGTTGTCCCGGCTCCCTGCCGCAACATCGCGGAGTTCCGTCCCCAACTGCCCGTTGGCTCCCGTCACAAGAATATTCATGATAACAACCTGTTTTTACAACCTTTATTATTTGTCAAATAGCCGCAGACCACTTTTGGCAAATTTAACCAGAAATCCAGCGTTATCAAAATAATTCGGTCGCAGTTCCCTTATTTAACAATGCTAAGTGTAGTCCGTCTGTCCCGTAACCCCTATCACCCCGTAGCCCCCTTTTGCTTCCCGGGCCGTTTCGCCCGCCTTTGTTCAGAACAGAATTTCAGCGGGATTCCTCGTGGAGTGGTGTGGAAAGGAGTTTTGGACGCAATCCTGTTTAAACGAATCCTGCGATTCAGACTAATTGAGCGAATAAAAACACATTCAAACCGATCGAGCTAATCAATAGATTCTGTAAATTGATTCTCTAAATTTGTTAACTTTGCGGCTATGGAACAGAATTCTACAAGACCAAGAATATTCCTTTATACTGACGGAGCTTCCAGCGGGAATCCCGGGCCTGGCGGTTATGGCGTGGTGCTTAAATGTGCCGGGCGCGAGAAGGAGATGAGCGGTGGCTTCATCCGCACCACCAACAACCGGATGGAGTTGCTTGCAGTGATAAAGGGACTTGAGGCTATCAAATGGCAGAACGCTGAGGTTGAGGTGTTTAGCGATTCGTCTTATGTGGTGAAGGCGGTGAACGAGGGCTGGCTCCGGAACTGGGAGCGCAAAGGTTGGAAGAAAGTCAGGAACATTGATCTGTGGATGCGTTTTCTTGATGTCTATCGTAGGCACCGCGTTGTCTTCCACTGGCTGAAAGGTCATGCCGGGCATCCTGAGAATGAGCGCTGTGACAGTTTGGCCGTGGCTGCTGGTGCTGGTGCGGTGGCGGCAGGGAAGGTGCTTCCCGTTGATGAGGGCTACGAGCTCTCCGCTGTTTCCGAAACCGGTGCCATCGACTTCAATTGAGAAATTAGTTTCTACGGAAATACGGAAATAATTGCTATCATTGGCTTACATATTCCCTTCAATTTCCTAAATTTGTGGATGAATATGCCCTCAGCTGCCGTTGCAGAATGGTGAGCCGGAGTAAATAATGGATGAATATGCCCGCGGCTGCCGTTGCGGAGGGGGCTGTGGTTAAATAATGAATGATTTATGGAAAGGAATAACAGAAAGCCGATTGTCGGTATAACGCAAGGGGACGGGAATGGGATTGGTTATGAAGTGATTATCAAGTCTCTGGCGGATGCCAGGATTTTGGAATCGTTCACGCCGGTTATCTATGGGTCGTCCAAGATTTTCGGATTCTACCGGAAACTGATACACAATCTTGAGCAGATGGACACTTATGTGATCCAGAGTGCCAAAGATGCCAAGCCGAAGAAGATCAACATTGTCAACTGTCTGCCGGACAACGTGTTCGTGGAACCTGGGCAGTCTACGCCGGAGTCGGCTAAATCGGCCATCCGGTCGTTGGAGTGCGCGGTGGAGGACATCAAGAACGGCGACATTGACGTGCTGGTGACTGCGCCGATCAACAAGAAGGCAATGGTGGCCGAGGGGTTCGGCAACACGGGACACACTGAATATCTCCAAAAGGAGTTCGGGGTGGATGACGTGCTGATGTTCATGGTCTCTGACCAGTTGAGGATCAGTGTCGTGACCGGGCATATTCCTTTAAAGGACGTGCCGGCTTCCATCACGCAGGAGAAGATCGTGAACAAGTTGAGGCTGATGACGGCGTCGCTTAAGAGGGATTTCGGCATCATCGAGCCTCGGATCGCCGTGCTGGGGCTGAATCCGCATTGCGGCGATGGCGGTTTGCTTGGTGACGAGGAGGAGAGGATAATCCTTCCTGCTGTCAAGGCAGCTAATGCTGAGGGGCTTATGGCGTTCGGACCTTATTCGCCGGACGGGTTCTTCGGGCTTGGACACTATGCTAAGTTTGACGCTACGCTGGCCATGTACCATGATCAGGGGCTTGCTCCGTTCAAGGCTTTGGCCTTTGAGGACGGGGTGAACTTCACGGCAGGGCTTCCGATCGTGAGGACTTCGCCGGATCACGGGACGGCTTACGAGATGGCTGGGCGTGACGAGGCTGATCCGCAGTCGATGATGTCGTCCATCTACACGGCTATCGACATTTTCCGGAAGCGTGAAGCCTTCGACGATCTGCAGGAGCGGAAGATGCAGAAGAAATAAGCGGAAGTGATCTTACGAACAACAATATGAATATGAGTGCGAACCACACCAGGTCGATCCTGATTACCGGCGGTGCCGGCTTCATCGGCAGTCATGTCGTGCGGCTTTTCGTCAACAAGTACCCTGACTACCGGATCGTCAACCTCGACAAACTTACCTATGCGGGTAACCTCGCCAATCTCAAGGATATAGAGGATAAACCGAACTATGTCTTCGTCAAGGCTGACATCTGCGACCTGGAGGCGGTGCGCAAGGTGATCCGTGAATATTCCATCGATGGTGTCATCCATCTTGCCGCCGAGAGCCATGTGGACAGGTCGATCGTGGATCCGTTCACGTTCGCCAGGACCAATGTGCTTGGCACGCTGACGCTTCTTCAGGCCGCACGTGAGTTCTGGGAGCCGGAAGGCTGGGATGGGAAGAGGTTCTACCACATCTCCACAGATGAGGTCTACGGCGCTCTTGAGCTGACCAGGCCGGAGGGTGATCCTGCCGGCAACGAGTGTGGCGGCGGGCCGTTCGGCGACACGTTCTTCACGGAGGAGAGCAAGTACCAGCCTCACAGTCCGTATTCGGCGGCAAAGGCTTCCAGTGACCATTTTGTCCGTGCCTATCATGACACTTACGGGATGCCGACAATTGTGACCAACTGCTCGAACAATTACGGGCCGTACCAGTTTCCGGAGAAGCTTATACCATTGTTCATCAATAACATCCGTCAGCGTCGTCCTCTTCCTGTCTATGGAAAAGGGGAGAATGTGCGTGACTGGCTCTACGTTGAGGATCACGCAAGGGCAATCGATATGATCTTCCATAAGGGTGAGGTCGCCCAGACATACAACATCGGAGGATTCAACGAGTGGAGGAACATCGATCTGATCAAGGTTCTCATCAGAACCGTCGATCGGCTTCTTGGCCGTCCGGAAGGGGCGGATGATGATCTGATCACCTATGTCACTGACAGGAAGGGGCATGACATGCGCTATGCCATCGATTCATCTAAACTGAAAAGGGAACTGGGCTGGGAGCCGAGCCTTCAGTTCGCCGAGGGCATCGAGAAGACCGTGCGCTGGTACCTTCAGAATGGTGACTGGCTTGACAACGTGACAAGCGGCGAGTATCTCCGCTACTACGAGGACATGTACAAGGGACGGTAGCGTCTCTACCGGAAGATTAGCCGCAGGTGGAAAAAAATAACTTTCCGCTTGCGGTAAGGTTTTCTGATGGAGGTGCGAGACGCACCTGGCATTCCTGCTGCCTCACGGCCTTGAATCCAAGGAATTCCGCTTCGGCGTCCATCAGCCTTTGCCTGCTAGACAGAAAGTGTACCGCAAAGATACGCATTATTTTGTTATCTCCAAATTTTTTCATGTAATTTCTTGAAAATTTTGTTTACTTGAGGTGCAATAAGTGTTTGTAGGATAGTAAAATCATTTACCTATTCCTTACTTGAAGTACTATTTCAAGTAACGTCAAAAATGCCCCCGGTGACACTTTCGCCACAATCTCGCCGCAATCTTTCCCGATGCCATCGGGGGCGCGGAATCAGATCAATTCCTTAGCACTGGGCAGACACATTTCCGTCCACCGGTTCGACCGTGCTGGCGATGACCTCCATGCTGGTCCTCTCGGTGCCATCGTTTGCGGTGTACTTCTGCGACCTCAGCCTGCCGGCGACATAGACAGGGAATCCTTTGCAGATGATGTCAAGCGACGGGATCCCTTTATTGCCTTCCCAGGCGGTCACATTGTGCCAGGTGGTCTCTATGACAGGTTCGCCGTTCCTGCCCTTGTAGGCGAAGTTTGTCGCAACGGAGAAGTGCGCTACCCGCGTGTCTCCGACCCTGAGAATGTTGACGTTGCCGACATTCCCCCGGATTTCAAGTCTGTTCAATTGTTCCATGATTCAAGTAGTTTTGAAATTTTGTCTGCCGCAAAGTTATCAAGGGTCTCCGGGGCGGTGAGTGGCTGAAAGAAAAATTTGGTGAGATGTTTCTGAATATTCATAAAACCATACATTTCTTTTGATCCGGCGGGATGTTGAAAGAATCTTTCTTTGAGGAATGATGTGTTTCTTTTGATTGAAAGAAAATATTGTGCGGCTGGAAGAATTTATTTTGCGCCGGGGATGTTGAAAGAAACGAAAAAAACTGTCGTAAGTTTCTTTCAAACTCTTCCGAATGTCATTCAGAAGCGGCATATTTGCCTACGCTGCCTATTCCCGAAGAAGGTGTCGGTGCTGTAATGGAGGGTTGATTATGTATGAGGAAACAGAAGAACAGCAGAGGGGGAGATGTCTGGAGTGCGGTGATGTCCTTCCTTACGGACGGAGCGACATGAAGTTCTGTTGCTCCAGTTGCAAGAACAGGTACCACTATGCCAGGGTGGGGCATCTCAAAGGTGTCCGCCTGAGGACGATCGGGGCGCTGGACCGGAATCATGAGATACTGGACGCCCTGCTCAAGAGGGGAGTCACGTCCATAAACATTCCTGACCTTGGGCAGATGGGCTACAGGTTTGACTGTGTCACATCCTACCACAAGGTCAGGAATCATGATGAATACCGTTGCTTCGACATCAAGTATTTCTTGTCGCCGAGCCGGGTGTTCGGTCTTTCAAGGGTGGAGGTGCTGACTCCGTTCGATCCGTTTAAGAAACGCTAGGCCTCCTCGGCGCATTCGTCATTGCCGGGATCCTTGAACAGGAAGACGAACAGGATTCCGACCACAAGGGCGTAGGCGGCGAAGACGTACCAGGCGGCGGCCCAGTCAGGCTGAGCGGCGTTGTAGACAAAGTGGTTCACTACGATACCGGCGGCCCATGTTCCGATCGAGGCTCCGAGTCCGTTGGTCATCAGCATGAAAAGACCTTGGGCACTGGAGCGGATGTCCTTGCTGGTCATGCGGTTGACGTAGAGTGAGCCGGAAATGTTGAAGAAGTCGAAGGCCACTCCGTAGACAAGGCAGGAAAGGACGAACAGCCATACTCCGGAGCCAGGGTTCCCGATGCCGAAGAAGCCGAATCTGAACACCCAGGCGAACATCGCGATGAGCATCACCTTCTTGATGCCGAACTTCTTCATGAAGAACGGGATCAGGAGGATGCACAGTGTCTCGGACATCTGGCTGAGGGAGATCAGGGCGTTGGCGTTGCGCGCGCCCCATGCGTCGGCATATTCAGGATTCCCCGCGAATGAGGAGATGAATGAGTTGGCGTAGCCGTTGGTGATCTGGAGGGACGCTCCCAGAAGCATGGAGAAGATGAAGAAGACCGCCATCTGCCTGTCTTTGAACAGTGAGAAGGCCTTGAGTCCGGTGGCCTCCATGAAACTGCTGCCGCTGGCCTTCTTGACAGGCACGTTCGGCAGTGTCAGCGCGTAGACGCCGAGGATCAGGCTGAGGATTCCGGAGGTGAAGAACTGGAAGTAGCTGTGCTGGTACTGGATGCCGGACGGATCCTTCATGAAGTTGACGAAGAGCATCGTGCAGATGAATCCGACCGTTCCGAACACGCGGATCGGAGGGAACGCCTTGACGGTGTCCTTCCCGGCTCCCTCAAGGCCGGCGTAGGCGACGGAGTTGGTCAGGGCGATTGTAGGCATGTAGAACGCCACGCTGATCGTGTAGAGTACGTAGAACAGGGTGAAGTTGAAGTCCGGCCCTATCACGTAGGCTCCGTCGGTCAGGCTGACGTTGCCCATCGCGTAGAAGCCGGTGGCGAACATCGTCGTTCCTGCGATCAACTGGCAGATGGACAGTGTCTTCTGGGCAGGGATCCACCTGTCGGCGACGATGCCGACGAGGGCCGGCATGAATATGGAGACAAAGCCCTGAGTGGCGAAGAACAGCCAGATCTGCGGGCCGAGTCCGGCCTTGCCGAGAAAACTGCCCATTGAGGTCAGGTAGGCTCCCCAGATGGCGTACTGGAGGAAGTTCATGATGATCAGCCTGAGGCTGATGTGCTTGTTGTTCATAACGTTATTGTGTTTTATTTGTTATTATGCGTATGGCCAAACAAACAAATGTACAAGTTTTCGGCTAAAAATCACTATATTTGAGGGTAAAATTTGGATGAATGGATTTTAGAACGATAGCTAAGGACCCCGGATCAAGGGCAAGGACAGGAGTTTTCACTACGGATCATGGTGAGGTGAGGACTCCCATATTCATGCCTGTCGGGACTGTCGGTTCTGTCAAGGGGGTCTACCATAGGGACTTGAAGGAGGATGTGAAGGCGGAGATCATTCTTGGCAACACCTATCATCTTTACCTTCGTCCAGGTCTGGAGACCTTGCGCAAGGTCGGCGGACTGCACAAGTTCGAGAACTGGGACAGGCCTATCCTGACCGACAGCGGCGGATTCCAGGTGTTCTCTCTGACGAAGATCCGCAAGATCACAGAGGAGGGATGCCGCTTCCAGTCTCACATCGACGGATCAAGGCACACGTTCACGCCGGAGAACAATGTGGACACGCAGAGGGTGATCGGAGCCGACATCATGATGGCTCTCGACGAGTGCTGCCCGGGCGACGCTGACGAGAGGTACGCCGCTAAGTCCTTGAAGCTTACGCAGGGTTGGCTTGAGCGCTACTTCAAGCATTTCTGCGAGACCGGGCCTCTGTACGGGTACAATCAGGTGATGTTCCCGATCATCCAGGGCTGCGTCTATCCGGAGCTGCGCAAGCGCGCCGTGGACCATGCCGTCAGCCTTGTGGGTGACAGTCCCGCTGTGGGAGGATTCGCGATCGGCGGTCTGGCGGTGGGGGAGCCTACCGAAAAGATGTACGAGATGCTTGAGCTTGTCTGCCCGATCCTGCCGGAGAACAGGCCCCGTTATCTGATGGGGGTCGGCACACCGGCCAACATCCTGGAGGGGATAGCCAGAGGGGTGGACATGTTCGACTGCGTGATGCCTACCCGCAACGGACGCAACGGAATGTTGTTCACATGGAACGGCATCATGAATATGCGGAATTCCAAGTGGAGCGATGATTTCTCGCCGATCGATCCGGAAGGAGCGTCGTTCGTCGACCGGACATATTCAAAAGCCTACCTGCATCATCTTTTCATCGCGAAGGAGATGTTCGCCGCCATGATCGCGAGCGAGCATAATCTGGCCTTCTACCTTGATCTGGTGCGCGCGGCCAGGGAACACATTGTGGCCGGGGACTTCGCCTCGTGGAAGGAAGCGACCGTAAAGAAAATCAGTTCAAGACTTTAGGAGTATGGGCTACGGATTGAAGAAGATAGATTGGTACATCATAAGGAAGTTCATCATGACCTTCTTTATCGCCCTTCTTCTCATCATTGGGATCGTCATAATCTTCGACATCAGCGAGAAGATCAACCATTTCGTCGAGAATCATGCCCCTCTTCACGACATCATCTTCGACTACTATCTGAACTTCGTCCCGTATTTCGTGAATATGTTCAGCCCTCTGTTCGTGTTCATTACGGTGATATTCTTCACTTCCCGGATGGCGGCCAACAGCGAGATCATCGCCATCCTCTCCTGTGGTGTGAGCTACAGGAGGATGATGGTGCCGTACATGATCTCGGCACTTCTGATCGCGATGCTCTCCCTCTCGCTCAACCTGTGGGTGATCCCGAGGGCGAATGTCAAGAGGATCAACTTTGAGCTTAAGTACATAAAGCATCGTAACTCTCTGTCATCCAGCAATGTCCATTATCAGATAGACCCCGGGAAGTTTGTCTCCGTGGAGTCTTTCAGCTCTTGGAACAACACGGCCTACGAGTTCACTCTTGAGGACATCGAGAACAACAAGCTGGTCAAGAAGATCTCGGCTGAGAAGGCTGTCTGGGACAGCACTATGGGGGGATGGAGACTGAAGAACTATTTTATCAGGGAATATTCCGACGGCCTTCAGGACCGGGTTACCTCAGGAGAGGAGCTGGACACCGTTCTGACCCTGACGGTGACGGATTTCTACCGTAACAAGAAGACGGTGGAGACCCTTCCCGCCGAGTCGTTGAACCAGCTGATCGCCACCCAGAAGATGAGGGGGGACGCGAATGTGATGTACGCCCTCATCGAGAAGCACACCCGTTTCGCGCTGCCGTTCTCGGCTTTCATCCTGACGTTGATGGGTGTGTGTCTCTCGTCAAGAAAGAGGAGGGGAGGGATCGGTCTCAACATCGGAATGGGTATTGCCCTGAGTTTCACTTACATCCTGTTCCTCAGGTTCAGCCAGATGTTTGTCGTTTCGGGTGCGATGCCTCCGGTTGTCGCACTTTGGCTTCCTAACGTGATATTCGGTGTAATCGCCGCTGTCTTGTACACACGGGCTTCTAAGTAATCATTAAAAAATAACTTGAACAATTTGTATATCTTTATGGTCTATATTTCTTTTCTCATCAGTCATGTGCCATCGGCACACTCCTTCTTCCAAAAGAAATCTATCCTCATAAATCTGACACAAAATTTAGTTCAACTTATTTTTTAACGCTTACTAAATAACCTTAATATTTATGTCACAACAAACTTTATCCCCACTGAAACGATCCATCGTCGGAGTTCAGTTCATGTTTGTAGCTTTCGGTTCCACCGTACTGGTTCCGCTTCTGGTAGGATTCGATCCCGCCATCGCTCTTCTCGCGGCCGGTCTCGGCACTCTTCTTTTCCATGCCGTCACCGGTGGGAAGGTTCCTATCTATCTTGGAAGCAGTTTCGCTTTCATCGCTCCGATCATCAAGGCCACGGAACTCTACGGGATGGCCGGAATGTTCTGCGGACTTGTGGCAGTGGGTATGGTTTACATCCTTATGAGTTTTCTCGTTAAACTCTTCGGCGTCAATTTCATAAAGAAACTCTTCCCGCCGATAGTGATCGGTCCGGTTATCATCCTGATCGGTCTCTCGCTGGCCGGGACAGGTGTGGACATGGCCAGCAAGAACTGGGTTCTGGCCCTCGTCTCCCTTTTCGTGGCGATCATCTGCTCGTGCTGGGGCAAGGGCATGGTGAAACTTATCCCGGTTGTGTTCGGAGCACTAGCGGGCTACATCGTGGCCGTGATATTCTACAGAAGCTCAATGGATTTCTCCGGAGTCGCCAGCGCGCCTTGGTTCCAGCTGCCTCATTTCTCCAAGATGAGTCTTTCATGGCAGGCCATCGTGTTCATGGCTCCTGTCGCCATCGCCCCGATCATCGAGCATGTCGGTGATGTCTATGCGATCAGCGAGATAGCGGGCAAGGATTTCGTGAAGGATCCGGGTCTGCATCGCACCATGCTCGGCGACGGTCTCGCCTGCACACTGGCCGCATTCCTCGGCGGAGCTCCTGTGACGACATATTCAGAAGTAACCGGCGCCGTGTCGCTTACGAAGGTGACCGATCCGTCCTGCATGAGGATCGCGGCGCTCTCGGCCATATTGATCTCCCTTGTGGGAAAGGTCGGCGCGGCCATCCAGACCATCCCGACGGCTGTGCTGGGCGGCATCATGCTGCTGCTCTTCGGAAGCATCGCGTCCGTCGGTATCAACAACCTCGTCAAGGCAAAGGTTGACATGAACAAGACCCGCAACCTGATCATCGCCTCCCTGATCCTCACCATCGGCATCGGCGGCGCTGTCATCAGTTTCGGCAAATTCTCCCTCGCCGGCATCGGCCTCGCCTCGGTCGTGGGAGTCATCCTGAACCTCGTCATCCCGGACAGGAATGAGCCGGAGGAGGTCAATGCCTAATGAATATTCTGTTTTGAATATGTAGCTTTTTTGAACATGAACGCATTGAAAGTCAAGATAGTAAACAAAAGCCAGTGGCCGGATCCAGCCTATGCGACCGAAGCGTCCGCAGGGATGGATCTCAGGGCCGACATAACGGAGCCGATCGTGCTGAAGCCGTTGGAGAGGGTTCTGGTACCCACAGGCATATTCATTGAACTACCTGTTGGTTACGAGGCTCAGGTGCGTCCCCGCAGCGGACTTGCCACGAAGCGCGGCATCACTGTGATCAACAGTCCCGGGACGGTTGACGCGGATTTCCGGGGGGAGCTCAAGACCTCTCTGGTGAATCTTTCCAACGAGCCGTTCGAGATTGTGCCGGGCGAGAGGATCGCGCAGATTGTCGTAGCCCGTCACGAGCGTGTAGAGTGGGAGGATGTCGAGGTGCTTTCGGAGACCGCGCGCGGTGCCGGCGGCTGGGGCAGCACAGGAAAGAAATAATCTTAGGCGCAGGTGGTAGACTGCTTGCGGAATTCGAGTTAAGTAATGGACATTCAGAGACTTTACGCGGCATTCAAGGAATGTGGCCGTGTGACGACGGACAGCCGCGCCATCAGCGGCGGGGAGTTGTTCTTCGCCTTGAAGGGTGAGAATTTCGATGGTAATGAATATGCCCTCAAGGCTCTTGATGCCGGGGCCAGGTATGCCGTCGTGGACGAGAAGGCGGCTGTGGCGGCGTCCGGGGATCCGCGGCTGATCGCCGTGCCGGACACCTTGGCGGCTTTGCAGGCCTTGGCGCGTCACCATCGGGAGAACACTTTCGTGGACGGCAGGCGGCTGACGGTCATCGGCCTGACCGGCACCAACGGAAAGACCACGACCAAGGAACTGATCACTAAAGTCTTGTCTGTCAAGTACAATGTCACGTCAACACAGGGCAATCTGAATAATGACATCGGTGTGCCGCTGTCCGTTCTCGGCATCAATTCCGGGACTCAGCTGGCCGTGATCGAGATGGGGGCGAACCATCCTGACGACATTGAGAGGCTGGTCAAGGTCTGCGAGCCGGACTATGGCCTGATCACCAATGTCGGGAAGGCGCACCTTCTGGGCTTCGGCAGTTTCGAGGGCGTGAAGAAGGCCAAGGGAAAGTTGTACGACTACCTTGCCGAACACGGAGGGAGCATATTCCTTAATGCCGACGACAGGGATCTGGTGGCGATGGCCGCCGAGCGTAAAGGGTTGAATGTCATTGACTATGGCATTGAATATTGGGGGGCGATGGTTCTGCCTTCCGATGCCGCGCATCCGTTTGTCCGCATGGCGGTTCCGGAGTCGGCGGAGAACCTCCTTTGCCTTGAAACCCACCTTGCAGGGGCCTACAACGCCACCAACATAGCCGCCGCCATTGCTGTGGGTCTACATTTCGGAGTTTCGCTCGAAGATGCCATCCAGGCTGTGAGTGAATATATTCCTAAAAACAACCGCTCGCAGTTGGAGAAGACGGCGAGGAACATCCTGATCGAGGATGCCTACAATGCCAATCCGACGAGCATGGCCGCGGCGCTGGACAATCTTGCTTCCGTGCAGGCTCCCCTTAAGGCGGCGATGCTGGGGGACATGCGTGAGCTTGGCGAGGACTCTGTCGCCGAGCATGTGGCCATACTCAAGAAGCTGGTTTCCATGGATTTGGATCTTGTCTGCCTTGTCGGGGAGGAGTTTCGTAAGGCGCTTTCGCAGGTGGATCCGGCTGCCGCTCACTGGTTCGGAACCTCCGATGATCTGGCGGTATGGCTGAAGGCCAATCCGGTGTCCGGTCACACGGTCCTCGTCAAAGGTTCCCGCGGAATCCGGATGGAGAGGATTTTGTCAGAGTTATAGGAAGCCTCTTTTCATCAAATCTGAATGTCAGCCCTGTGGCCGGCACCTTGTCGATGCGTGTCTGGATGACATATCTGGCCAGCATGCCGACGAGGTAGCCGATCGTCAGTCCGATGAGCGTACCGACAATCACGTCGCCAAGATAATGCTTGCCGACGAATATTCTGCTGAGGGCTACGAGTGAGGCCCAGACAAGCATAAGTTTGTAGAATGCGTTGTAGGTGTGTGTGCGGTCGTTTCGGAATCCGATGATAAGGCACATGGCCAGGGCGAAGGCGTTCGCCGCATGGGCCGAGAAGAAGCCGTAGAAACCTCCGCGCCCCTCAAGCACATTGAGACCGCCGAGCAGCATCCTGGCGCTGTAGCTCGGCCTGAGTCTGTCCACCGAATGTTTTACGATCGTCGAGAACTGGTCGCATAGTCCGAATGCGAGGCCGACCGAGCAGAGGACGACAAGCGCCTTCTTCCATCCCAACCGCCTGAACAGGAAGTAGGTGCACAGCACATAGGCGGGAATCCACACGGTCTTGTCCGACATCAGTAACCATAGCTGGTCAGTTGCCGGTGAACTCAGGTTGTTCAGCAGCAATGTGATGTCCTGGTCAAGCCTGTGCAGGAGGCCTATGAGTGAAGAGCCGACCATAGCATGTCCTTTAGTTCCTTGATGCCTTCGCCGCTGATGGACGAGATGAACACGTGCGGGATTCCTTCAGGGAGTGAAGGCTCGATCTCTTTCTCGATGTCCTTGTCGATCAGGTCGCACTTGGTGACGGCAAGAACCCTGTCCTTGTCCAGAAGCTCGGGGTTATATTCCTTAAGCTCGTTCAGCAGTGTCTCGTAGCTTGCCTTTATGTCGTCCTCTTCCGCCGACACCATGAAGAGCAGCACGGAGTTCCTTTCTATGTGGCGGAGGAAGCGTATTCCTATGCCCTTTCCTTCGTGCGCGCCTTCGATGATCCCCGGGATGTCGGCCATCACGAAAGACTGGTCATCGTAGTATCTCACGATTCCGAGATTCGGCTCCAGCGTCGTGAAGGCATAGTTGGCGATCTTTGGTTTAGCTGCCGTGACCGCCGCGAGCAATGTTGACTTTCCCGCGTTAGGGAAGCCCACCAGCCCGACGTCCGCCAGCACCTTCAGTTCCAGAATGAACCACCCTTCCTGTCCTTCCTCTCCGGGCTGCGCGAACCGTGGAGTCTGGTTGGTGGCCGTCTTGAAGTTGTTGTTGCCCAGCCCGCCGCGGCCTCCCTTGCAGAGGATCCGCGTCTGTCCGGGTTCCATCATCTCGAACAGCACCTCTCCGCTCTCGGCATCCCTGGCGACAGTCCCCACAGGAACGTCCAGAACGACATCCTCGCCGTTCTTTCCCGTCCTGAGACCTCCCTCGCCGTTGCCTCCGTTCTCTGCCTTGATGTGCTTGCGGTACTTAAGGTGGATAAGCGTCCAGAACTGTGGATTGGCCTTAAGGATGATGTGTCCCCCACGTCCTCCGTCTCCTCCGTCCGGCCCGCCCTTGGGCACGTACTTGGCCCTGTAAAGATGCATAGACCCCGCGCCACCATGTCCCGAAGCACACCAGATCTTCACGTAGTCTATAAAGTTGCTGTCCGCCATAATTCTCTGTAAATCAATTTGTCAAATGATTGCGCAGGCTCCCGTGCGGTTATTGCGCGGCACCATTGCGCGCTGTAAAACACCTTTTTCTAATCGTGTTCTTCACGCCGTTCCTCCCCGAAGCCTTCAATCGTGCAAAGATAGTGAAAGTTTGGGAAAGAAAGGTTATTCTGAAATAATGAGCGAAAATGAGTCAAAAAGCAAGTGCAACATTACAAAGGCAGAGTTTTGTCCGGCAGAAGTCCTCTTTCCCGGACAAACCGATGATATTACAAAGTTTCTCCGGTATTATGCCGTTTCGGTGGACATTTTGATCGATTGAATCACTGTTAGAAGGTGCGGCAATGGAAGAAGGTAACACGAGTCAATGAATTGATGTGGCATTTATTGATAATCGCAAAAATATGTTACCTTATGCGTGTCAGGTTAATGGCTTACCTGACACTTTGAGTTGTTCTCGGAGAGAGCTCGATGATGTTCTGTGGGATCTCCTTCAGGACCAAACTACGCTCAGCGTCGTCCAAATCTTCGAACGCTTTTCCGAAATGTTCGTTGGCATATTCATTCCTGATTAGTGAGACGGCGTTGGATAATTCTTTCAGAGCGGTGACGTACGTTCCGTATGATGTGGCTCTGTCCGTCTGAAGGCATATCATCGTCTGGTGGTTTTTACGGATAGATCCAGCGGCCATATTCAAAAGCTCGCTTTGCATAATGAGGTTCGCGTCGTACAAATACTTGCCATCCTTGTTGATCTTTAGGTGGCGCACCATCTCTTTCGGCATATTCTTGACCGCATCTGGAAGCTCAATCAATTTGACTCCGATCTTTTCGACGGTTTTATTGGCAGGAGGAAGACGCATCGGCACGCTACCGAGGTTCGGGCTGGAGTATAGCACTTTCAGAGCCGGCACGCTCCGGAGTTGTTCCCTGAGGTCATCGATGATTCCGCAGCTGATTTCAGCTGGAGCGATGATTTCCACCTTGGCCTCTTTGTCACTGCCTATCAAGGAATTGACGGCTTCCGGAATGTCTTTGTATGCGATACTCTCGCCATTCGCATAATAATGAATGGTTCCACCGCCGTCTTTTTGGATCTCAACCTTTACTGTCGAGTCATCCGAGACTGAAGAATTTTCAGTAACTTTGTAGTTTGTGACTGTTCTGGCGTTCAGAGCCAGGGCACCGCAGACAAGCGGCAGGATGTAGAGGACTCTCAGTCCCCTCATCGCTGTTGCGTTTGATTTTGACATCATAGTAATACGATTTTTAAGGATACTGTGATTAAAGCTGTTAGTGATTGAGTAGCCGCTCGCACTGACAGCTTTTCTTATTAATGAATATTGGTATTCCTTTATGTCCGCACCTTGTCGGAGGACTGCGTCGTCAGCCTCATATTCGTGGATGGCCCGGAGCTCTCGCTTGAGAAGCCATACCGCTGGATTGAACCATTGGAAAGCCGACATTATGTCAAACAGAAGAATGTCTTTTGAGTGCCCAAGCCTGATGTGAGCCTTTTCGTGTTCAAGAATATGTATGTTGCCGCTTTCAAAGTCGTCTCTGCTCATCACAATCCATTTCATCCAGCTGAACGGAGGAATATTTTTGTCGCACACTATCACCTCGCTGCCGTGGATTTCCTTTCTTTCCCCATTCCAGACCAATCTGGCGACCCGCCATATTCCAAAAGCTGTTCTGCCAAGAACATAAACAACTCCTATCCAGAATGTTGCTATGATAAATGGTTCCCAGGATACTCCGCCAAGGCTTTCGATGATAGGAGTGGGCACCTCTACCGCATCTCCTGATATTCCGAAAACAGTAGCTTCGGGAATATATACCGTCTTGTGAACCGTTATGACGCATAGTGGTAGGATGAATGACAGCATAGAGGTTGCGAGGATGACGATCCTGTTCACCCTATGCATCTTCTCCTGGCTTAGGAAGCACTTGAAGCAGAGGTAGAACGTGATGAGCGTCGCCGCGACTTTCAATTCATATATTATGAAGGTGAGCATAAGATGGAATATTAGCGCTTGCCTTCTATCTGAGCTATTATTTCTTTTAACTCGTTTACGTCAAGTTTTTCATCCTCAAGAAACTGTGAGACCACGCTGGCGAAAGAGTTGTTGTAATACCTCTCCACTATGCCACTGATTGTCGTGCCTCTGTGCTCCTTTTCGGATATGCGTACCTCGTAGATGAACGTGTTGGCTATAGGACGGCGTGTGAGGAATCCCTTGCTCTCAAGGAACGACACTTGGGTCGAGACCGTAGTATAGCTCGGCCTTGGTTCCGGAAGGCTGTTCACAAGGTCACGGATGCACATCTCACCCTTTTTCCAAAAGATATTCATAAGTTCCTCTTCTTTCGCTGTCAATGTGTGTTTCATATCGCAATATAATTGGTCTGTCGCAAATATAGATAATTTTTAGAATATCTACTATATTTATTAGAAAATATTCTAAAATTTATCATATTGTTCTATGGATGATAGTTTTGCAAAATAATGTTATTTTTGCACCGATAATCAACGAGTTGAAGCAATCGGGATATTCATTATGATGAAAACAGCCTTCATTGACCTTGAAATAGATGGCAAAGGCAGGATTCTGGACATCGGGGGAGTGAAAGCCGGGCAGGGGTTTCATTCCGCGAGGATTCCGGAGTTTGCGGACTTTGTCTCTGACTGCGATTGTCTTTGCGGGCATAATATCATCGAGCACGACATCAAGTACCTGAAACCATTCCTTAGAAAGGAATATATCCTCATCGACACCCTTTATCTCTCGCCGCTGCTTTTCCCACAGAAGCCTTACCACAAACTTCTCAAGGACGACAAGATCCTTACGGAAGAACTGAATAACCCGTTGAATGACAGTTTGAAGGCTCAATCTCTCTATGATGATGAGGTGATGGCGTTCAAGGCCTTGGACAAGGATTTCCAGCAGCTGTACTATGATCTGCTGAACGAGGATATCCACTTCTCAGGATTTTTCAAAAGCATTGAATATGTTCCCTCAAGGAAGCCGTTCTTTTTCCGGAAATCCACTGCGGACATCTTCCGAGAGTTATTTAAAGGCAAGATTTGCGAGCATTCAAATGTCGAGTCTTTTGTTAGGGATCACAAGGTGGAATGCGCCTATGCGGCTGCCTTGATCAGCACTGATGACAGAAATTCCATAACTCCGGCGTGGATTCTTCACAACTATCCGAGTGTCGAGAATGTGATAAGAGGTTTAAGGGCCGTGAACTGCGGAGATGCTCGATGCCGATATTGCTCACAAAAACTGAATGCGGAATATTCATTGAAAAAGTGGTTCGGCTACGACCGTTTCAGGACTTTCGGAGGGGAGCCGCTGCAGGAGGATGCGGCAAAAGCAGCGATTAAAGGTGAATCGTTGCTTGCCATATTCCCGACCGGCGGAGGGAAGTCGCTGACATTCCAATTGCCGGCCTTGATGGCAGGGGAGACCGTCAGAGGGCTGACCGTCGTGATCTCACCGCTCCAATCCCTGATGAAGGATCAGGTGGAGAATCTGGAGAAGAAAGGAATCTCGGAAGCCGTCTATATCAATGGCTTGCTGTCTCCGATTGAACGCCGCAACGCTTTGGAGAGGGTCGAGTCCGGGGAGGCCTCGCTGCTTTACATCGCCCCGGAGCAACTCCGCTCCAAGACCATCGAGAAGGTTCTGATGTCCAGAACCTTGGTCCGAATCGTGATTGACGAGGCGCATTGCTTCTCCGCCTGGGGTCAGGACTTCCGGATTGAATATATGTTCATCGGGGAGTTCATCAAGCATCTTCAGGAGTGTAAAGGCCTTGACACTCCGATTCCGGTCTCCTGTTTCACTGCGACCGCTAAACCTAAGGTGATCAGCGACATCTGCGACTATTTCCGGGACCGGCTTGGGATAACCTTGAAGCGTTTCACGACTGATGCCGCCCGCACTAATCTTCGATATACTGTTCTGTTCAGGACTTCTGATGAGGATAAATACCAGACCTTGAGGAACTTGCTCGATGGCACAAAATGTCCGGCCATCGTTTATGTGACCAGAACCAAAGCCGCGGAGAAAATCGCTGAAAGGCTCGGCAAGGACGGGTTTGACGCAAAGGCCTTCCACGGTCAGATGGAGGTCAACACAAAGGTCAAGGCTCAGGATGATTTTATGAGCGGCAAGGTCAGGATAATCGTGGCCACATCCGCGTTCGGGATGGGAGTGGACAAGAGTGATGTCGGTCTGGTTGTCCACTACGAGATTTCGGATTCGCTGGAGAATTATATTCAGGAAGCGGGAAGGGCGGGACGTGATGTCAACTCGCAGGCGGAATGCTACGTCCTTTACAATGACGATGACCTTAACAAACACTTCATACTTCTGAATCAGACGAAGCTCACCCTGAGTGAGATAAACCAAGTCTGGAGCGCTGTCAAGAAACTTACGGCAAAGCACGACTGCATCCACATCTCCGCTTTGGAGATAGCCCGCAAGGCAGGTTGGGAGGAAATCCGGGACGTTGAGACCAAGGTGAAAAGCGCGATTGCCGCCCTGGAGACCGCCGGTTATCTGAGACGCGGGATGAACAGCCCGAGAATATTCGCGACAAGCATTGTCCCGAGGAATATGGACGAGGCTTCGGAGCGGATAGAACGATGCCCGGATTTCACTGAGGATGACAAACTGGACGCCAGAAGAATCATCAAGTCATTGATCTCGGAGCGCAGCCGTTCCCGCGCCGGGACCGCCGAGGCGGAGTCCCGTGTTGACTATCTTTCGGATATGCTCGGCATCGAGACCCGCAAGGTGATCAGTATCGTGGAGAGAATGCGTGTGGCCGGAATCCTCGCCAAGGACGACGATATGACGGCCTACCTCCGGCTTGGCCAGCTCAGGAAATTCAAATATTACATCCAGCTGGAGAAATTCCTCGTCGAGACAGTCATCGGCGAGTGCACTAAATTCAGTCTGAAGGAGATAAACGAGAAAGCGATCGCTTCCGGAATCGCAAGGTCCTCCGTGAAAGACATCCGTACAATCCTTTTTTTCTGGACGATAAGGCACTACATCGAAAAGCGCCCGGTCACGGACGATTATATTCAGATAGCGGCTAAGGTTTCGGCCTCGGATCTGGAAAAGCAGATCGCTGTCAGGAACTCAATCGCTTCGTTCATCGTCTATCGTTTCAAGGATAATAATAAAGAGGAGGACGGCGAGGTCAAGGTCGGGTTCTCGTTGGCCGGACTTGTCGGTGACTACAACGACAGCGCTCTTTTCCCGGAAAAGATTGATGTCGGGATGGCCGAAGAGGCGCTCCTGTTCCTCGCGAAGACCGGAATCCTGAACCTGGAAGGCGGCTTTATGGTCTTGTACAACAAGTTGCAGATCGAACGGCTCAAAGACAGCAAATGCCGCTACAAAAAGGACGATTACCACAATCTGGACGACTTCTACAAGCAGCGGATCCAGCAGATCCACATCATCGGAAAGTATGCGAATATGATGGTGTCCGACAAAAAACGGGCTATGGAATATGTCCACGACTATTTTGTGCTTGATTTCAAGGCTTTCATAAAGAAATATTTCGATTCGAAGGAGGCGAAAAGAATCGACAGGAACATCAGCGAGAAAAAGTACGAAGAGCTGTTCGGAAGTCTGACCGGGACACAGTCAGACATAATCAATGACAGCGAATCAAGGTTCATCGTGGTTCCGGCCGGACCTGGAAGCGGCAAGACCTATGTCCTCGTGCGCAAGCTGGCCTCTTTGATCCTTCTGGAGGATGTCAAGTCCGAGCAGCTTCTGATGCTGACATTCTCAAGGGCCGCGGCTACGGAGTTCAAGAAGCGGCTCAAGGCTCTGATCGGCAACGCCGCCGAATATGTCGAGATCAAGACTTTCCATTCATATTCATTTGACATTCTTGGCAGGAAGGGAACGGTCGAGGGTTCCGAACATATTGTCGCCGACGCTGTCGTGGAGATTCGTTCAGGCAGGGTTGAAAGGAGCCGGATAACCAAGTCAATCCTTGTCATCGACGAGGCACAGGACCTTGGTGAGCAAGAATTCGCTCTGGTCAAGGAACTTATCCGTTGCAATGAGGATATGAGGGTCATAGCGGTCGGTGACGATGACCAGAACATCTACGAGTTCCGTGGCTCGGACTCGGGAAATATGAAATCCTTGATTACGGACTATGGAGCTTCCGTGTATGACATGATGGAGAATTTCAGAAGCTCTGAGGCGGTTGTCTCCATCTCGAACAACTATGTAAAAGTAATGTCGAATCGCCTGAAATCCGCTCCCATTATCTGCCGGAGAAGTGACAGAGGTTGCGTACGTCTTATCCATCATGCCTCCTTGGATTATGAGCAGGCGATTGTGAATGAGATACTGTCTGGTGCTCCAGGCGGCACTGTGTGTGTACTGACAGCCACTAATGACGATGCGCTGGTGATTTCCGCACTGCTCAACAAGTCAGGACGTAGGGCGAGGCTGATCCGGTCGAATGACGGGTTCTATCTCCGTGACCTTGCTGAGTTTCGATTCTTTCTTGACACGATACGAGGATATGATGCGGCGTGTCTTGACAATGACACCTGGACGAAATCCGCAGAGGTAGTTGTGGAGCATTTTCGTGGCAGCGAATGTCTGGAAATGTTCGGAAATTGCCTGGAAGCCTTCAATGAGGAGTGTCCCGGCCGCAAGTACATCTCTGATTTTGAAAACTTCCTGTTGGAGTCCAGGCTTGAGGATTTCTCTAAGTCAAGGTCTTCGGAAATCATCGTCTCTACGATTCACAAATCCAAGGGATGTGAATATGACAATGTTTACATCTCTCTGAAGGGACTTGGTGACATCACGGATAAGGAGCGCAGGATGATCTATGTCGGAATGACCAGAGCGAAGAACAATCTGTCAGTCCACTACAGCAATGTCAACTTATTCTTAGATAAATCGTTACAGGGATTGATCATTGAGGACAATACCGTTTATGGCGCTCCAGTGGAGGTTCTGATGCAACTGTCTCACCGGGATGTCGTGCTGGACATCTTCAAGGGTTGCCAGGACTCTTTGCCCGGTCTTTTGTCCGGTACCGGCCTTTTTGTCAGCGGGGACTATCTCTATGCGGAGACCGGAGGGCGTAGGGTAAAGGTTTTGAGATTCTCCTCCGCTTTCCGTACCCAATTGTCCAGGATGGTATCAAAAGGCTACCTTCCAGTTAAGGCAAAAGTTCGTTTCCAGGTTTTCTGGAGTTATGAGGAACCTACAGGTGAAACTGGCTCACCGACCCGCTCCGAAATCATGATTGTCCTTCCTGACTTGCTGCTCGCTCTTTAGTAACATGAAAAAAATAAGTTGCCTCAGATTAAGAGAAGATTTTCGAGGATAGATCTATTTATTCCCCGCCGGGTGTCGTTTTTTCTGAAAATATGGCAAAAGAGACGCAAAAAGCCTCTTTTGCCATATTGTTTTTTGGTTTTTCCCCCTAACTTTGCAGACATACTTTAATACTGACCCTAATTTTATTAAACGATGTTCACAAACACTCACACATTGCGAAACATGTTTTTCGCCACAGCGGCGGCGCTTTTGATCGCCTCCGTTTCGACAGGTTGCAAGAAGGATGACAAGGAGCCGGATACTCCTAAGGCGGAGAATCTGTCCCCTAAGTTCGATGCAGGATTCGCTGCCGCTCTTCAGGCGGAGAAGATCGTGAAGGATGCCAAGTACATCACCGCTGACGAGATCGCTTCTGTCAAGTTGATCGATGTCTCTGGATCCAAGTCCGTGCAGGGAGAGCTGACTTCCTTGAAGGGAATCGAACTGTTCAAGTCTTTGACCACACTGAAATGCTCCTACAACAAAATCCAGAAACTGGATCTTACATCCAACACCGACCTTGTCGAACTGGACTGCGAGTTCAACGAGAAACTTAATGAGATAAAGGTTTCAGGGTTGACAAAGCTGGAAAGTCTTTCTTTTGGACACTGCAGCCATCTTAAGCAAATAGATCTCTCTTCCTGCGTGGCCTTGAAGAGGCTCTCATTCCCTGATAGTGGTCTCGACAAATTGGATGTCAGCATGTGTCCTAATTTGTATTATATTGATGCTTACAATAATTTTTTGGAGTATATAGACATCAGCAAGAATACTAAGGTCACTACCCTGAGTGTGCTCGGCAATCCTGGGTCCGGAGATGAACATGACAGGATCTTCACCATTTATGTCTGGTCTGGTTTCGATGCCAATTTTCCACCAGCCGGCTTTACGCAGGAGCGTGAGTGGTCGCACCAGACAGCCGATGTCCAACTTGTCTATAAAGTTAAATAGTCGGCGCCACTTTTTTCATAAATAAGTAAGCGTTAAAGAATAAGTTGGTAAAGATTTGGCGGTATTTTCGAGGATAGAATTCTTTTGGAAAAAGGAGTGTGCCGGTGGCACATGACTGATTAGAAAAGACGGCGAAAAGACAATCAGGGATTACCAAGTTGTTTTTTAAGGATTACTAAATACTCATAAACAACCCCGCCCGGAGGATCTTCAGAGTCCGCCGGGCTTTTTTTGCTTTGATGTTTCGCTGGGAGTCTGTGGGCGGGATTCGGGGCATTTCCCGCTTTCGGTGTCCCCGCCGAGACTCTGGAAGCGAGGTTTACGCATTAATCTTGCCTTCAGCGTCGCTGTCGATCGCTCCGGAAGCTACAATGGTGGTTCAGACCTGGGGCGGAAGCCATCAGCTACAGTTCGAAATCCAGGCAGGAGCGTTGGGCTGTGTAGGGGCGGACCTTTGTGGAGGCTACCTCCACGTGGGCAGGATGCGTTGAGTAGGCTTTTAAGGCCTCGGCGGATTCAAGGGTGCTGTCCAGCATTACGTCGGCATTGCTGCTGGCAAGCCTGCCGTCGATGTGGACCTTCACGTCCAGAAGCCCCGGAACCTTCCCGACCAAACCCTCAAGACCCTCTTTGATGCCGGCCTTGATCGCCGCCTTTTCGGCGTCGGACAGCTCTTCCTTGAGCGTCCAGAGAATAATGTGCTTTACCATAATGTTTGAATATTCCTTTTTGCCGCAAACCTCGGAGTCGCAGCGTCTATTTCCGCGCAAAGGTTTGCGATGGCAAAGGTAGCAATATTCTCACATTACTCAAGTCTTGCGGGTGGCAATCACCGGTCGTGCATGCTGTTCTGGCTCCCTAAGGGGATATATAACTGTTTTGATAGTGGAATTATCTGATTTGATAGTCCCCGGATGGCGTTATTTGCCCATTTTTGTAATCGCACCGCGGCAGGATCTGAGCCTTACCGCTCAATGAAGAGCGGCTCGGCGCGGAGGTAGTTGCCGGTCGGGGTGAAAGAGGCATCCTTTATCCTGATTTTCCTCGCAAGAACCGGTGTCTCGGCGTTTTTGGCCGCGATGAATGAATATGTCCCTTTCTCCGTCGCCCAGCCGCAGCGCTCCTCATCGTAGGATGCCAGAAGGCTTCTTGGAATCCTTATCCTGACGGTCTCGGACTGACCAGGGGCTAGGGTGCCGGTCTTTGTGAAGCCTTTCAGCTCCCGGAAAGGCTTGTCCATGTCCCTGCCAGGAGCCTTCACGTAGATCTGGACCACTTCCTTGCCGGAGCGTACGCCGGTGTTCTCGACGTCCAGGCTGACCACGAAGTCCTCTCCGTCCTCTTCCACGGTCATTCCGCTGTAACGGAAGTCAGTGTAGCTCAGACCGAAACCGAACGGATAGGCGGTGCGTACCTTTTCGGTGACGTAGTACCTGTAGCCCGAGTAGATCCCCTCACGGTAGTTGACATAGTCGATGTTCTCCAGATCATACCTTTTCTTGATCCCGGCAGGAGCCGGTCGGTAGAACGAGTAGTTGACAGGCTTGTCTGTGAGGATCTGAGGCATGGAGCAGGCCGTCGGGTCATCGTAGTAGCTGACAGGAACACTCATCGGCAGCCTCCCGCTCGGGGTCTCCCTGCCGGAAAGCACGGAGGCGACAGCGTGTCCTGCCTCGCATCCGGGCAGCCAGCTTACTACAATGGCGTCGGCCATGTCCTGCCATGCGGTCATGTCAACGATTCCGCCTACATCCAGCACGACAATGAGTCTTTTGCCCTCCGCATGGAAGGCCTCGGAAACAGCCTTTATCAGCCTCATCTCGGCGGCTGACAGCAGGTAGCTGAACTGGTGGAGCCTGTCCTTCCCCTCGCCGAAGACGCGTCCGATGGTGATGATGGCCTTGTCGGCTTCCTTTGCGGCCCTGGTCAGGATGTCCTTGGACGGAAGAGCCTCGGCGGGACGCTCGGCGTCAACGAACCATTGGTCAAACTTGCTGTTGATCCTTTTCGTGTTGAACCTCTCGTACCTCATGCAGTCCGCGTAGAACTCGTCGGTGGTCTTGTCAAGGGCGAATCCGGCGTCGGACAGACCCTGCCTGAGGTCTATCACGTAAGAGCCGTTGACATTGCCGGCTCCCGTGCCTCCTGTGATGAAGTCATAGGATGTCACGCCGAACAGGGCTATCTTTGAGTCCGGCGCCAGAGGAAGCGCGCCGGCGTTGTTCCTGAGCAGCACGATTCCCTCCTCGGCGGCCTTGCGGGCCACGGAGGCGTTGTGTTCCAGAGCTGGTTTGTCTGAATATTCATACCCCTTGAACCGTGGACATTTCACTATCAGCCGGAGAAGCCTTGTGACGGCGGTGTCGATGGCCGCCATCGGGATTGACCCCTCGTTCATCGCCTGGACAAGCCTGTTGTAGTGCGCGTCGCTGCCCGGCTGGATGAGGTCGTTGCCGCTGGCGACAATCTTGTCTGCATAGACTCCCGCCGCCCAGTCGGTCATCACCAGCCCCTTGTAGCCCCAGTCCTCACGTAGCACACCGGTCGCGAGGTCGTGGTTCTCCGCCGCGAGTGTCCCGTTGATGTAGTTGTAGGATGTCATGACGGTCCAAGGGTCGCTCTCCTTTATGGCAATCTCGAAATTCCTCAGGTACAGTTCTCTGAGAGCTCTCGGCGAAACCCTGGCTTCAAGGTAGAGCCTGTTGAGTTCCTGGTTGTTGGCCGCGAAATGCTTGATGGATGTCCCTACGCCCTGGCTCTGGATTCCACGTATGTAGCCAGCGGCGATCTTCCCGGCCAGGAGAGGATCTTCGGAGTAATACTCGAAGTTTCTGCCGCACAGCGGGTTGCGCTGGATGTTGACACCCGGGGCAAGCAGCACGTCAACACCATATTCAAGAACCTCATTGCCGATCGCCTTGCCGACCTCCTCGACAAGTGACGGGTTCCAGGTCGAGGAGAGGGATGTGCCGATGGGGAATTTCGTGCAAGGGCGGTCATCTATCCTGACTCCAGCCGGCCCGTCGGCGAGTACTATCGCGGGAATGCCGAGCCTGTCGATCGGATGCGTTGTTCCCGCCGCGCCTTTGACATAGAGAGTCGTGTAGCCTACTCCATCGAAGGCCTTCGCACCGCTGCCTACCAGCAGGGCGGCCTTCTCCTCCGTCGTCAATTCATTGACAATCCGGGAAATGTTATCACCGTTCAGCTTCAGCGGTGAACCGGCGAGCAGAACGGTGACTAAAAGTGAGCCAATCATCATTGACTATGACTTGTCCATCATTTTGAATATCCTTCCGCGTACCTCCTCGATGGTGCCGGTACCGTCGATCTCCTCGTACTTGCCGGCCTTCTTGTAGAACTCCACAAGCGGTTCGGTCTTCTCGTGGTAGGTCTTGATGCGGTTGTTGATCGTCTCTTCCTTGGCGTCGTCGGCGCGGCCCTCGATGGCGGCCCTGTGCTGGATGCGCTCCTTGATCATCGCGTCAGGAATCATGATCGACACTACGGAGGTGACAGCCTCGCCGTTCTTGGCAAGCATCCTGTCGAGAGCCTCAGCCTGAGCGATCGTACGCGGGAAGCCGTCAAGAAGAAAGCCGGAGACTCCGGTGACAGTCCTGAACTTGTTCTCGATCATGCCTTCCACAACCTCGTCCGGAACGAGTTCGCCGGCGTCGATGAGGGCTTTGGCCTTGAGGCCGAGTTCGGTGCCTTTGGAGATCTCACCACGTAGAAGCTCTCCTGTGGAGATGTGGCAGAGATTGTACTTTTCAACCATAGCTGAGGCCTGGGTGCCTTTTCCCGCACCCGGAGGGCCGAATAGAATAAAGTATTTCATATCTGTGTCCAATACGTAAATGTCTTTCAGGTTTCTGCCGACCTCGTTGTAGTCAAGACCGAATCCGACGATGAAATCGTCCGGGATCTCCATGGCCACATAGTCCAGTCTCACATCCTTTGTGTAGGAGGCCGGCTTAAGGAGCATCGTGCAGATCCTTGTCTCGGCAGCTCCCTTCTTCTTGAGGATGTTCTGGAGTTCCACGATGGTGTTGCCGCTGTCGACAATGTCCTCCACGACGATGACGCGCTTCCCCTCGATGCTCCTGGTCAGTCCCATCACCTCGCGGACGTTGCCGGTGGTCTGCGTGCCGTTGTAGGAGGAAAGCTTGATGCAGATAAGCTCGCAGTTGAAATCCAGCCTCTTCATCAGCTCCGACGTGAACATCAGGGATCCGTTGAGAACACAAAGCAGGACAGGAATGTCAGCGCTCCCGTCAAAGTCCCGGTTGATCTCCGAGGCCACCTTGTCAATCGCGGCCTCGATCCGCTCGTTCGAAAGGAACGGCTTGAATGACTTGTCAAATAGTCTGACGTTGCTCATTACGGTTCGTTATTTTAATGAATTAACAAATTTAACAATATTCCTTGATAAAAAACAGAAAAAAACAGATGTTACGTTTTTTTTCTTTTCGTTTTTTACGTTTTCTTGCCTTATCTTTCGAGCCAGGACCAGACAACCATCAAAACCAATGAATATGCTGAAAAACTTCATGGCGGCGCTGTCCGCATTTGTCATCATCCACGTGGGCGCGGCGGCGCAGACGGACGACCGTATGGGAGCCATCCTTTATCTGTGCGGTGCGGAATCGGAGGAGGAACTGGACGAACAGGAGGTCGAGAGATTCTCGGGATTTCTGTCCCGGCCTCTGGAAATCAACATCGCCTCCAGAAGCCGGCTGCTGTCAAGCGGACTGATGAGCCAGTACCAGGTCGCGAGTCTCTGTGACTATCGGTCCAGATCGGGCGACATCCTTTCGGTTGCCGAACTTGCCTTGGTGGACGGTTTCGGCTCCGGGTATGCCAATGCGCTCAAGGCTTTTATCTCGTTCAGATCCAATCGCTTGCCGGGACTGGCTGACGGGCTGGCCAGAAAGACTTGTCAGGAGGCGCTTGCCCGGTCCGCCGTGAAGGGCGGAGATTTCCTCTACGGGACAAAGTACAGGATTGAGCGCGCGGACAGGCTGGCACTCTCAATGGCGGCAAGGACAAAGTACACGGACAGGGATCTGTTTCCGCCTTCGGAATGGTCGATGAGCATTGCGTATTACGGAAGAAAAAAGGTCGGCAAGGTTCTCCTGGGCGATTTCAACGCCCGTTTCGGCCAGGGACTGGCGCTGTGGAGCGGGATGTCGGTGTCCGGCCTGTCGTCATCCTCTTCTTTCGCGAGGCGGCCTTCCGGCTTGTCGCCGTCGTGGTCATGGTCAGGAATCGGAAGCCATAGGGGAGTGGCGGCTGATTTTCTGTTCGGAAAGACGGTGGTCTCATCGTTCCTGTCCTTCCCCGGTCTCCGCCGATGGTGCGAGGGAGGAAAGTCCCCGGAGATCTCCGCTATGGCCGGTGCGAACATCGCCCGTTTCACACGCAACGGACAGTTCTCCGTCACCGGCTACTGCAAGACGGAGCCTAAAGGCTTCTTCTCAAAGCCGGAATCAGGCAGGTTGTCCGGAGATTTCCGCTATTCCTGGCGTGGGGTGGACTGTTTCGGTGAGGCTGCGTGGGACTTTGCCGGCAGGAGTCCAGGTCTCGTCATCGGGACGGTGTTTCCGTTGGGAAAGGACTGGAAGTTCTCCTCGGTTGTCCACAGTTACGCATCCGGTTTCCCGGCGGATTTCAGCGGCGGAGTCAGAAGCTGGACAAAGACCAAGGACGAGCGCGGCATCCTGCTTTGTCTTGAGAAAGGGCCGGTTTTCCTGACCGTGGATCTCGCGCGCAAGGACAGTGACAAGGACAAGAAGCAGTTGAAGGCTCTGTTCAAGATGCCGTTGCAGCTGACAAGTACCTCAGTCCTGTCGTTCAGGGTGAATGAGCGGTTCCGCCCCTACGAGGCTGTCCTTAAGTACCGTACGGGAGCCAGGTGCGACTTCGACTGGTCAAGTTCCGGACTGTCGGTCCGCTACGGGGCATCGGACAAGCCAGCCTGGAAGATCCGCGCAAGGGTGGAGGGAATCCTTTGCCGTTCTTTGTCAGGCCTGTCCTATCTTGAGGGAGGCCGTAAGGCCGACTGGTTCAGCGCCTACATGCGGGGAACCATATTCATTGTGGACAATTGGGATGACAGGATCTATTCCTACGAGCGTGACGCTCCCGGCAGCTTCACCGTGCCGGCCTACTATGGAAGAGGTTGGAGCCTTTCCGCTGTGGCCGGGGGCAAGTTCCGGTTCGGGAATAGAAAGACAAAGATCCTGCGGACACATCTGCGGGCCTCTGCGGTGGGATATTCATTTATGAGAGTTCCGAAGCCTCTTTCTTGGGAACTGAAGATCCAGGCTTCGCTTTCCATCTGACGGCTATCTTGGGATCCGGAGTTTCATCCCGGGCTTGATGTTCGCGTTTATCCCGTTGAGCTTCATTATCTTCTCAGGTGTGGTCCCGGGAAACTGCCTTGAGATGGAGTACAGGGAGTCTCCGGCCTTGACCGTGTAGGTCGTGTAGTCCGTTGGTGACGAGCTTCCGGGAGAGGAGGATTTCCCGGAAGAGGAGGATGTCTTGGCCGGGGCTGGTCCGCCTTTGTAGATGCGGATCTTCTGCCCGATGCTTAGTGTCGTGGTTCTCAGATGGTTCCACTTCTTAAGCTGGTTCACCGTCACATGGTATCTAGCTGCGATCTTGCCAAGGGTGTCGCCTTTCTTGACCTTGTACGTTATGACCCCGCCGGAGTATTCGGCGTCAGATCGCCTTTCACAGAGGAGGGTCTGTGGATTCAGATACTCGGCGGCCTTGTAGGTGTAGAGGGAATCCTCGTTGGCAAGGAAGTCGTTGGAGTAGTTGTACGGGATGCGCAGGATGTAGGTTTTGCCGCTTCCGGGGATCACGTCCTTGATGTACTGTGGGTTGAGGTTTCTCAGTTCTTCCATCGGAATCCCCACAAGCTCGTTTATCTGTTTGAAATGCAGGTTCCTGCGGATCTCGAAGGTGTCGATCTGGGCAGGCATCCTCATGTCCGCCGGCACCAGTCCGTACTCCTTGCTGTACCGGATCGCGTACATGGCTCCGACGAAGGCCGGGACGTAGCCCCTTGTCTCCCTCGGAAGGTAGTCGTAGACAGACCAGAAGTCCCTTTTACCGCCGTTCCTTCGGATGGCCTTGATGATGTTGCCGGAACCGCAGTTGTAGGAGGAGATGGCAAGGCTCCAGTCTCCGAACACGTTGTAGGAGTCGGTAAGGTAACGTGCCGCCGCGTCGGCGGATTTGAAAGGGTCGAGCCTCTCATCGACGTAGGAGTCGATCTCAAGGCCGTAAAGCTTTGCAGTCCTGAACATGAACTGCCACATACCCTTCGCACCGGCCCTGGAGACCGCCACGGGATTCAGGGCGGACTCGATGATGGCCATGTACTTAAGCTCGTCCGGGAGGTTGTACTTGCTGAAGGTCTCTTCGAAAATCGGCATGTAGTACTGGCAGAGCCCGAGAATCGCGCTCATCTTGGTGGGCATCTTCTCCGAGTACAGCACCATGTAGTTGCGTACTGTCTCGTTGTAGGGGAGAGTGATGAATGAGTTCATCTTTTCGAGTCTGGCCTTCAGCTCATTGTCGGGTACGTTGGAAGTGAATCGGACGGAATCCATCGCATAGCCCGTTCCTTCCTCGTTTTGCCTCGCCTGCCTGTGCAGGTACCAGATGCTCAGCAGACTGTCCGTCACCTCCTGGGTGTAGTCCTCCGGACTGAGTCCGGCGGCGGTCCTGACCGTGTTCTCCTCGTAGATCCCGATCATCTCATCGGCGATGCTGTCCTTATGCTGACTCGCTTCCTTAAGCTCAGTCAGAGCCTTTTTCAAGGAATCCACCCTTGCGCGGAGTTCCTGATTCTCTCGTTTAAGCTTGTTCTTGAATATCTGCGCCTCCGCGCTTCCCTGGAACAGGAAGGTCAGAAGAAGCGTGAGTGACAATGCTGCTTGACTGGCTTTACTCATTCTGTATCACTTTAAAATCTCAACCCGATCTTGATCCCTATCGCGTTGTCGCCGAACGCCCCCATGCCGAAACCGCCTCTCGGCGGAACGCTGTGGCCTGAAGGTGCGACGGCATATTCATTATAGGGAGAGAGATATTCATTGTTCGGGGATATGATGGTCGGTGTCACCTTCATGGTCAGGTCGTCGCCGACCTCGAAGTCCTGCATGTAGGCGAACACGTTGGCGTCGATGATCTGAAGCATGTAGCTGCCGACAAGGGCGACGACGGAGTAGTCCCTGTAGCGCCTGTAGAGATTCCTGAAGTACAGCGCCCTTTCCGCCGGGATCCTGCCGTCATAGCCGCCTTCCGGATTGGTCGCTTCGTTGTGTATGCGTTTGAACCTTTTGTAGTTCTTGCTGTTCAGCGCGTAGTAATGGTAGGATCCGGCCAGCATTCCCCAGTAGATCGGTATTTTCCAATATTCCCCGTTGTAGGCCTGCCCCAGACCGGGCAGCAGGATCGAGTAGATGGTGGCCTTTCCCGGTTGGTTCTTCACGTCGCGCCTGTAGTTGACCACGCCGTCCATCAGTGTCGCCCAATAGATCAGACCCGCGCTGGCGAACATGTAGGTGGCCATGTCTTTCGCGTTGTTGTCGACGGTCACCGTGGTGTTGGGATCGGCGGCGAAGGCGGTGTCGTAGGCCTTTTGTGAATTCTTGTACCTGTTGTTGTAGTGGATGCCCATGCCGATGGTGGCTCCGAGGCCGCCGTAGATTATGGGAAGCTTCCAGTACTGCCTGTTGTAGATCTGCTCCGCGCCGATGAACACGGTGGAGCCGGCGAACATCGAACCGATCCTCAGCGTGTCCTTGTGGCTTACCCCCCTGAAGAATTCCTTGAATGACCACATCTTGTCGACGGAGTCCCTTGCCGAGGTGGTGTCGCCAGGATTGTTGTAGGTCTGTCTGAACGCCTCCTCACGGAACTGCGCGTCAGCTCTGTGAGAGAAGAATGAGAGGCACACCAGCGCCAGTATGATCCTGAGAGTCAGATTCTTCATCGTGAATTTAAATGTTCGATTCCTCAAGGGCCTTGAGGAATCTGCTCACTTCCTCATCGGAGTTGAACTTGATGGTCATCGTCCCCTTTCCGGAAGCCGAGCGTTTCAGGCTGATGCTGTTATCAAAAAACTTGCCGATGTGCTCAAGAACTTTGTAGTACTCGTCAGGAAGATCAGCCTGTCTTGGAGCCGCCTTCTCCGTGTCACCTTTGGAGATCTTGCGTACCTTCTCCTCCAACTGGCGGACGGAAAGCCCGTCCTTGATCACCAGGTCGCAGAGAAGTTCTTGAATATGTGTGTCCTCCACTCCGAGAATGACTTTCGCGTGGCCGATGCTCAGAAGCCCTGTCTTAAGGTCGTGCTGAACCTTGGTCGGAAGTTTGAGAAGCCTGAGGTAGTTCGCCACCGAGGCGCGTTTCTTGCCGACCCTACGGGCCATCATCTCCTGCGTGAGATTGCATTCGTCCATGAGCCTCTGGTAACTCATCGCTACCTCGATAGGATCGAGGTCTTGCCTCTGGATGTTCTCCACGATGGCCATCTCCAGCATGCCCTGGTCGTCCGCGGTCCTGATGTAGGCCGGGATGATGTCCATGCCGGCGAGCCTGCAGGCCCTGAACCTCCGCTCACCGCTGATGATCTGGTATCGTCCGTTCCTGAGCTTGCGCACGGAGATAGGCTGAATCAGTCCGAATGTCCTGATTGACTCGGACAGCTCCTCAAGAGCCTCGCCGTCGAAATCCATACGGGGCTGGTAAGGATTGGGCTCGATCAGATCCGCCGGGATCCTGAGCACGTCACCATAGTCCTGCTCGGGCTTGGAACCGGCTATCTCCTTGTTTATGTACCCGACCGGCTTCCTTTCCGGCCCGATTGTCTGGATGTCTCCCAAAAGGGCGCTGAGACCTTTGCCCAGCCTGCTTTCCTGCTTGTTGTTTGCCATCGTTCTTGTCGCTTGCGGCCAGTCTGCCGCCTGTTGTGAAACTCTCTATCTCTCGTTCTTCTCCAGCACTTCCTTAGCAAGGTTCATGTAGTTGGTGGTGCCATTGCTGACAACATCGTAGAGGATGATAGGCTTGCCGTGAGAAGGGGCCTCGCTAAGGCGTATGCTCCTTTGGATCACTGTGTTGAAGACCATTTCCTGGAAATGCTCCTTCAGCTCGTTGACAACCTGCGCGTGAACCTTAGTCCTGCCGTCGAACATCGTCACGACGAAGCCTTCGATCGTCAGCGAAGGATTCACCCCGCTCTGCACCAGGCGTATGGTCTGGAGCAGCTTGCCGAGTCCCTCAAGGGCGAAGAACTCCGGCTGGACAGGAATCATCACGGAATCGGAGGCGGAAAGCGCGTTGATCGTGATCAGCCCAAGGGAAGGGGAGCAGTCGATGATGATGTAGTCGTAGTTGTCCCGGATAGGGGCGAGCCTCTTCTTCAGGATGAGCTCCCTGTCCTCCGCGTCGATCATCTCGATCTCCGCACCGACAAGGTTGATGTGCGACGGAATCATCTGGAGGTCTGGTATCTCCGTCTGAATCAGCGCGTCCTGAATGTCTATCGTGCCGATCATGACCTCGTAGATTGTCCTCTTCTCGTCATTGTCCGGAGAGAAATTCAGACCGGATGTCGTGTTGGCCTGTGGGTCGGCGTCGATGATGAGGACCTTCTTTTCCAGCACCGCCAGCGACGCGGCAAGGTTTATGGCGGTAGTGGTCTTACCTACACCGCCTTTCTGATTGGCAATTGCAATGACTTTTCCCATATCCTGTGTGTATATTCAAATCTCAAAGTTACGGAAAATCTCTTGAAATGACGAATAAAATCAAACCTTACCACTGTATTTCCGGAGCGGAACTCCTGAGGTGACATTCTGGTGCGGAGTCTAGTAACGTCCCACCATCATATAGAATCGGCTTGCCAGAGTCAGATTCCTGTCATTCCGGGAATCTCATCCGGCACGGAAATGTACTTTGTCCGGAAATTATCCGGGACTTTTTACAAAACACTTTCAGCCCCAAGTTCAACAGAACGTTCCCTGTTGCGCTTGAGGCTGAAAAAGTAGTCCTACAGGTAGATAGCAATTCATCCCGATATGCCTCTTGGAGCATTGGAATGGGCAATCGCCTGAAAGCATTTTGTAAAACAAACTATGGACGCTTTTTATCCTTTATGCTATTGAGCCACAATGTCCGATGAAAGCCTTATTTACCGGACAAAACAGTATATAGTTACCTGAATATTTTTGAGACATGAGCGGAAAACGTTATCTTTGGCTAGTATGATCGGAATTGAATATGTCAGACGCGGCATTTGAAAAGACACTTACGCTTGGCGACGCCGTCAGGCTTTCCGGACCGATGGCTTTCAACATAATGATCAAGCCGGCGGGGTCGCTCTGCAACCTTGACTGCAAGTACTGCTACTACCTCGACAAGGCTGAAATCTACGGCGGAAGGGAGCCGCGGATGACGGAGGAAATGCTGGAAAAGGTTGTTTATGAATATATCAACGCCAACGAGGTGCCTGAAGTGACGTTCAACTGGCACGGCGGCGAGCCGCTGGTCCTGGGGCTTGACTTCTATCGCAAGGCACTTGAATATGAAAGGAAACATGCCGGCGGCAAGGTCGTACACAACACCATCCAGACCAACGGCACCCTTCTGAACCGCGAGTGGGCGAGATTTTTCCACGACAATGGTTTCCTTGTGGGAATATCCCTGGACGGCCCCAAGGATATTCATGACAGATACCGCCGCGACAAGGGTGGTCTCCCGACATTCGACAGGGTGATGAGCGGACTGAACATTCTTAAGGGAGAGGGTGTTGAGTTCAACACCATGTCCACGGTCAACCATGCCTGCGAGGGTAGGGGATTGGAGACGTACCTGTTCCTGAAAGAGGTGGGAAGCGGATTCATGCAGTTCATGCCGGTGGTGGAGCACGTTAAGTACCCGCTGAACGGCGCCGGAAAGCCGGACCGGAAGAAACGTCCTTTCATCGTGGATCCTAAGACTGACGGCGCCGTCATCGCTCCGTGGTCGGTCAGCGACATCGGTTTCGGGCGCTTCCTCTGCGACATATTCGATTATTGGGTACGCAATGATGTCGGTCGCTGCTTCGTCACCAACTTCGACGCCACTCTGGCCAACTGGGTCGGCGAGATGCCCGGAACCTGCACCTTCGCCCAGACCTGCGGCGGCAATTCCGTCATCGAGCACAACGGCGACCTCTACCCCTGCGACCATTTCGTGTACAAGGACTATCTTCTGGGCAACATCGCCGACGAGTCTATCGCCGGGATGATGCGCTCGGACATGCAGACCGCTTTCGGCATCGACAAGCGTAACAAACTGCCCGTAAAGTGTCTCCGGTGCGAATGGCTTTTCGCCTGTAACGGCGAATGCCCGAAGCATCGGTTCAACACCTGCGAGTCCCGTCAAGGCAGAGGCGGCGTGAGGATCGAGACCGGCCTGAACGCCCTCTGCGCCGGCTACAAGATGTTCTTCAGCCACGTGGCGCCTTACATGGACTACATGAAGGATCTCCTGTCCCGCCGGTTGGCTCCATCCTACGTCATCCCCTGGGCCAGAAGCCGCGCGGTCCAAGGCCGGATGTAGCTCTGGCGGAAACACTGACCGCGGCCACCAGAGCCGCGATCAATGACAAGAAGTGCTCTCCCAACGTCAGTACATCAGATGTTTTTTGCTATTGTTCCTCCATCCGGCCTCGCTCTTGTAGTCTGTAAAATAAATCACAATGTCGGCCTCGCTCTTGTAGTTCACGAAAAACAACTTCTTTTTCGCCTCGCTCTTGTATTTCACAAAAAACCAAAGCCCCTTGTTGTCCTCGGCCTCGCTCTTGTACTTGCATTTGTAGACGACCAGATCCGCCTCGGACTTGTATTTGGTGACATGGACTTTCACGTCCGCCTCGCTTTTGTACTGACATGAATAGACGGTCTGCGCCTTGGCGCCGATTCCTAAAGCCATAAGGGCTACAATGATAGTGATGATGTATTTATTCATATTCTTTGGTTGTTAGTTTTCTTCCGAAAGTAGGGTTCTCTTGTCGTCATAAGCCGGAATGACCCTCGCCAGGGAAGGCTTTCCGGTCTCCTTTCCATCGTGTACTCCTGATGGATCTGGTTCATAATCATGTCAAAGATATGAAATTACTCTGAAAACACAAACAACAGTACGTAATGATTCGCATCGGATGCTTCGGAGGTTCCGGAGCTTCGGATGTTCCAAGGCCTTCGGCGGCCATAGCAGATGGCCGCAGCTTCTTGCAAAACACGTTCATGCCAATGTGCCTTAGAGCGTTGCCTATTAATGAATATGTTGAAAAACTCAGATGATTTACCACGAGCTATTCAACATATTCATTGTTTTACCGCCTTCCGCTGCCACTTCGGCTGAACGTGTTTTGTGAAATTACTTCAAGATGCGGACGGAGGCTGGGAAGTTTTTGAGGGGCAGAAGAGCGAATATTCGGCGATTAATCGCTAATTTTGTGGGCGGCAGGAAAGCGGGGCCGGTTGTTTTAGAAGTTTTTGTTGACGGTTACATTTACTACGAATATGCCAAGTTATCTCCAGATAGAGAACATCTCCAAGTCATATGGGCCGAAAGTTCTGTTTGAGCACATCGGCTTCAACATCAACGAGGGCGACAAGATCGCCCTCATAGCACCGAACGGCACCGGCAAGACCAGTCTCCTGCGTATACTTGCCGGCAAGGACAGCTCTGACTCCGGCGGCAAGATCCTGTTCCTTAGGGACATCCGCATCGCGTTCCTTGAGCAGGAGTATGAGTATGACCCGGAGGCGACCGTCTGGGATCAGATCATCAAGGACAGCGAACCTTGGACTAGAGGTCTTGATCCTGAGCATCTCGCTGAATATGAGCAGCGTATCCGCCGGCTTCTGACCTCTTTCGGAATGAGTGAATATGACCGTAAGATGAAGGTGCTTTCGGGCGGGGAGATCAAACGGGCGGCCATCATCGTGATGCTTGCCAGCGAGGCGGACTTCTTCGTGATGGACGAGCCGACCAACCATCTGGACATCGACGGCATCGAGTTTCTGGAGAACTATCTGTCCCATGCGCGGTGTACGCTCCTGATGGTGACCCACGACCGCTATTTCCTTGATTCCGTGGCGAACACCGTCATGGAAATGGATCACGGCGCCGTCTACATCTACAAGGGCAACTATCAGAACTATCTGGAAAAGAGGCAGGAACGCATCGAGAACTACAACGCCGAGACAGACAGGATCAAGAATCTACTCCGGCGGGAACTGGAATGGATGCACGCAAGTCCGTGCGCCAGGACGGGAAAGGCCAAGTACCGCAAGAACGCCTTTTACGAACTGAAGGACAGGGCGGAGCAGGTCTACCGGACAAGCAGCGTGAGCCTCGCCGAGATGGGTCCGGCGTCAAGGCTTGGAACAAAGATCATCAACTGCAAGGATGTGAGCTTCTTCTACGGCGGCGATTGCTATCTTGACCATTTCACCTACAATTTCCAGCGCTATGAGAAGGTCGGCATCGTCGGCAAGAACGGTGTCGGCAAGACCACGTTCATCAATCTTCTGATCGGGAATATGGATCCGTCGGATCCGGGGACGGTAACCGGTGAGATCCAGAGGGGAGAGTCGCTGAGGATCGGCTACTACCGCCAGAGCGGAATGCGGTTTGACGAGGATCAGACAGTCCTGGAGACCGTTAACGACACCCATCTCCTGAGTCAGTTCCTGTTCCCGCACGACATGCTAAACAACAAGATCAGCAAACTCTCGGGAGGGGAGAAGCGCAGGCTCTATCTGCTGACCATCCTTATGAGGCAGCCGAACCTGTTGATAATGGACGAGCCGACCAACGATCTGGACATCGTGACCATCAACATTCTTGAAGAGTATCTCAAGGAGTTCAAAGGCACATTGATACTGGTCTCGCACGACAGGCATTTCCTGGACAGGCTTGTGGATCATCTGTTCGTGTTCTGCGGCGACGGCGAGGTCAAGGACTTCATCGGAAGCTACAGCCAGTACCGTGAGTTCATGAAGGATCTTGAGGCCGAGAAGCGTAGCCGGGCAAGGGAGGAAGAGCGTGCGGCCAAGGCCGGAAACTCACAGGAAAGCGGATCCGGACAGACGCAGTCCCGTCCTGATGCTCCCCGTAAGCTGAGCTACAAGGAACAGCGTGAGCTTGAGCGGCTTGAGAAAGACATAGAGTCCCTCACCGCCGAGAAAGAGGATCTGGAGTCCAGGATGAACGGTGGCCTCACCGATCCCGCCGAACTCCAGAAAGTCACCACCCGCTTCGCCGAAGTGTCCTCGGAACTCGACGCAAAGGAAACCCGCTGGCTTGAGCTATCGGTCCAGTAAAGCTTCCCCAGTAAAACTTCCTCAGTAAAGCTTCGAGGAAGGTTCGGAGTGTGGCGAAGCGCAAAACCGGTTCCGGAAAAGATAAAGGATGGCCGCAAAGCCATCCTTATTCCTTTTACCTCAGAGGAATGTCCCGCTAGAACATCCCGATCAGTTCCTTGTTCGTGTAGGCGTCGGCACCGTAGCAGGTTTTCAGGTAGGCGAGGCCGTTCAGGTAGTCCTCTTCCGTGAAGGAGTTCGTGGCCTCTTTTGCCACAACCACGTCGTAGCCAAGGCAGTAGGCATCGGCGGAAGTGTGACGTACACACATGTGGGTGTGGAGTCCCGTCATCACCACGGTCTTGACTCCAAGCTCTGTCAGAAGGATGTCAAGGTCTGTCTGGAAGAATCCGCTGTATCTGCGTTTCGGAACCACGTAGTCTTTGTCGGACACCTTCAGTTCAGGGATGACCTGGGCTCCGGGAGTGCCGGCGATCGCATGGTCGCCCCAGAGTTTAAGCTCCCTGTCGATGCCCTTGATGTGGGCGTCATTGCAGAAAATCACCGGAACACCGGCCGCTCTCGCGGCATCAAGAAGTTCGGCTGTGGCAGGCACGATCGCCTTGCCACGGTCACACGTCAACGCACCTGTGACGAAGTCGTTAAGCATATCCACGACAAGGATAGCAGGTTTGTCTAATATTGCCATATTCATTGTTGTTATTGAATGTTCAGCGGAACAGCCTGTCGATCTCCTTCACGGCGTGAGGGAGGGCGAAAACCACCACGCGGTCGTAAGGCTCTATGCGTGTGGAGCCTATGGCGATGTAGGACTCGCTGCCTCTGATAAGGCCTCCGATCACCGCGTCCTTCGGGAACGAGATGTCCTTAAGCGTCCCCTTGGTGATGGCGCTTCCCGGGGCTACGGTATATTCAAGAACCTCTGCGTCGGTGCCGCTCATGTATTTTACCAGGCGGGCCTTGCCGCTGAGGGTGAACTTGAAGAGCCTGCCGGCGGTGATGAGCTTCTTGTTGATCACGGAATCCACGCCCATCTCCTCGGCAAGGTGGATGTACTCGATGTTCTCCACCTCGGCGATGGTCCTGTCGATTCCGAATTTCTTCGCCACGACGCAGGCCAGGACATTGGCCTCATCGTTGCCGGTCAGGGCGAGGAAAGCGTCGTAGTCCTTGATGCCTTCCTCCAGAAGCAGGTCGGAGTTCCTGCCGTCCCCGATGACGACGACGACATTGTCCGGCAGCCTTTCCGAAAGAGCCATGCCCCTCTCCCTGTCCCTTTCCAGGATCTTGACGAAGCTGATCTTGGAACTGAGCTTGGCCGCCGTAAGCTCGGCGATGGCCGATCCGCCGAGAATCATCACCCTGTCGATCTCCACATTGCTCTTCCCCAGGAACTTCATCAGGAAGGAAATCCCTTCGCGGGTAGCGATGACGAAGACCAAGTCGTTGAATATGAACTTGGTGTCGTACTTCGGCATGATCGTCTTCCCGCCACGGGAAATGGCGATCACGCGGAATTGCAGCTCGTCGCTCGTGGCGATCGCCGCGAACTCGGCGATCTTCATGTCCAGAAGAGGGGAGTCCTCCTCCAGCTTGAACACCTCGACCTGAAGCTTTCCACGGGCGAAATCCATGGACTCCGTCGATGAGGAATGTTTCAGAAGGTCGAAGATCTCATCCGCCGCCAGCCTCTCGGGGTAGAAGAGCAGCTCGATACCCATCTGCTTGAACAGCAGCTTGTTCTCGGCGGAAAGGAAATCGTTGTCGTCAATTCTGGCGGTGACCTTCCTGGCTCCGAGATTCTTTGCCAGCAAGGCGCTCACGATGTTTACATCCTGCGGTACGAAAGGCACCACAGAGATGAACAGGTCGGCGTCCTGCACCCCGGCCTCCCTCATGGTGCGAAGGGATGAAGGACTTCCCTCGACCGCCACCACATCGGCTATCGAGCTGATTTCGGCGAGTCTCTCCGGATCGTTGTCGATGACGGTTATGTCATTGGCCTCCAGGCTCAGCATCTTTGCCAGATGCGAGCCGACCTCACCGGCTCCTTGAATGACGATTTTCATGATCTTAAAATTTTTTCATGTCCGGTTTCAGACGAATTTCCTTAAATATTCAAAAATACCGTTCCCCTTGAGCATCGCAAGCGGCACGATCCACTCCGGGAACAGTGTGGGGATAGTGATGCCGCGATGCGTGGCGGCATATTCCTCAACCGCGCCTACATCCGGTCTGACCTCAAGCCGGCTGAATTCCCTGTGCGCCTCCCTGACCGCATCGAAGCAGGCTTTCTTCCCTGTCAGGAGGTAGACCAGCGCCGAACAGCCGTCAAGACATTTTCTTAGGAATATGGTGCCTCGGGCGCGCCTGCAGGCCTTCGCGGCAGCCTTGTCCGGTGTCAGTTCCCTTATCTCCTGCAATGAATATGTCTTCGCGAGGTTGTTCTGGAGCATCAGGAGGTTGTTCCTGTAGTTCAGCTTCAGTTTCCACGGGGAGTCGTTCGGCAGGGTCCCGCCGCCGAGATGCCACACAACCGACTCAGGGACAATGAATATGCTCTTCCCCTCTAACTGGAGCCTCCAGCAGAGGTCGATCTCCTCCATGTGGGCGAAGAATCTGTCGTCCAGACCACCCATCTTTGAATAGTCCGCCTTGCGCACCATAAGGCAGGCTCCCGTGGCCCAGAAGACCCGGGCGGGGGAGTCGTACTGTCCGGTGTCCTTCTCCACTCTTTTGAGAACCCTTCCGCGGCAGAACGGGTAGCCGAAACGGTCGAGCAGACCGCCCGCCGCTCCGGCATATTCAAAACTATCCTTCTCGTACCATGAATGGAGTTTCGGGGCGCAGGCGGCGCAGTCCGGATGACTGTCCATCCAGGCCGTAAGCGGTCCCAGCCAGTCCTTCTGGACTTCGATGTCCGAGTTGATCAGGACGAAATATTCCAGATCCACGGCCTCCGGCAGGGAACAGACGGCTTTGAAGGCTCTGTTGTAGCCTCCCGTGAAGCCGTAGTTCTTGTCCAGGCGGATCTGTCTTACCGAAGGGAATTTTTCGGAGAGCATCTCCATCGAGCCGTCCGTGGAGGCGCTGTCAGCCACGATGATCTCCGCCCCGTCCGTGGCCGAAGCCAGCAGGCCAGGGAGGAAACGCTCAAGGTATTCCTTTGTGTTCCAGTTCAGTATGACGACCGCGGTACGCATCTTTTAGTCCTCTTTGTGGCAGTGGCCCTCGCCGTGGCAGCACTCGCCATCCTTGTGGCCCTCGCCGTGGCAGCACTCGCCGTCCTTGTGGCCCTCTCCGTGGCAGCACTCGCCGTCCTTGTGGCCCTCGCCGTGGCAGCCGCCCTCGCCCTTATGGCAGTGGCACTCATGCTCCTCCTGCGGAAGGTACTCTCCGTGCAGACCCTCCTTAAGCTCTTTCTCCGTGGCCTCCCTGACGCTCACCACCTTGCCGGTGAAATTGAGGGTCTTGCCGGCCATCGGATGGTTGAAGTCCATCACGACGGTGTCAGCCTTTACCTCGTGGACGGTTCCCTGAACGACCTGGCCGGTGTTGCTGAGCATCGGGATGATCTGGCCGACGACGAGAAGATCCTCGCGGACCTTGCCGTCGATCTCGAACGCGGCCTTAGGCAGCTCGATCAGGCGGCTGTCGTCGAATGTGCCGTAGCCTTCCTCGGGGGTGAGGGTGAACGCGAACTCCTCTCCTGGCTCCTTGCCCTCTACCTCGCTCTCGAATTTAGGAAGAAGCATATGTGTTCCGTGAATGTAGTCAAGCGGGCGATCCTGCGTCGCCTTGTCGGCGAGTTTTCCATCGACAATCAGTTCGTAGGTCAGCTCGACCACATGGTTTTTCTGTACTTTCATGATGATAATTTATTTATAATTAATTTATTGCCTATGTTGTTGCGGCTCCGTTCCCGAAAATCAGGCGCTGAAGTCCACGTTTCCGAACGCTAAGGTAGGAATAAGTTTTGATTTACAGAACCTCGCGTCGTTCCCGGCGGCGAGAAGATTGTTCCATAGAGTGAGAAGATTGCCGGTGATCAGCATCTCCCTGACAGGATGCACGACCTTTCCGTCCTTGAACAGAAAACCCTCGACACCGAATGAGAAATCCCCCGTGGCGGCGTTGCTGTTGCCCCCGTTGAAACCGGTGACAAGGATGCCGTCGCCGATCAGTCGCATCAGTTCCTCCTTGCCGGTTGCTCCCGTCGCTGAACTTGCCAGGGAGCCGGGGTTATGATCATCTTTCCCGGTAGTCTCTACAGGCTTGGCGACCGTCGGCGCGACGCAAGGCAAAAGCACCGGCCTTGTGGCGTCCTCGATGGTCGGCCCGATCTCCATCTTATTGGCCATGTAGGTGTTGACGAAATATTCCTTGACAACCCCATTCTCGACGATGGGAGTCTCTTTCGTCGCCACACCTTCCGAGTCGAACAGCCTCGACCCCGTCTCCCCGACACTTACCGGCATGTCCCAGATGCTCAGCCACTGCGGGAACACCTTCTTTCCCAGCGAATCCAGCATGAACGAGTTCTTCTGCTGCAATGAATATCCCCCCAGAGCGTTCAGCACGGGTGTCACCAGCCTTGACGCGACCTCGCTCTCAATAACCATCGCATACTTCCCGCTCCCGATCCTGACCGGCCCTGTCTGCGAGATCGCCCTCTTGAATGCCACCTCGCCGCAGCCGTTGATCTTCAGATCATTGAGCATCGGTGCCGCGTCCCACCAGTAGCTGCTGAACCGGTTGCCGTCGGCATCCTGTACTGTCACCTCGACACCATATTCAAAAGAAGTCTCGGTGTGGCGGCACCTCAGCCCGTTGGAGTCGATCACCAGCGAGTCGAAGATGGTGTCTGAATATTCCCCCTCTTCCGAGATAAGCCCCTCATCGCAATGCTTCTTGAATATGGATGCGTCGAGCGCCATCTTTAGTCTGCGGTCAGACGTAAGCATCGGATAGTCATCGTCATAGAGCTTGAGTTCCTTGCCCGTGAGAGCCGTCTTCACTGTCCTGGAAGGGTCCGGCAGATCCCTGCAAGGGTCGTCAGCGAGCATCCTTACCGTCGAGATCGCTTTCTTGAGGAAATCGTCCAACTCGTTCTCCACCAGCCTGTTGGTCGAGAAGCTTCCGAACTTGCCGTCCACGAAAAGGCAGACACTTATCGACCTGTCAAGGCAGTGCGAGACCTTGTCGAGCCCGCCGTTAAGCGTTCCGAACAGCTCCATCAGACTCTTGTTAAGCGTCACGCGGACCTTCTCCGCCCCGAGACCGAGAGCCTTTTCGACGCATTTGTCCGCGACCAGGATCTCGTTTTCCGTCAACATTCCGTTAATCTCTTCCATTACTCTCCTCCTACAGTCAGTCTGCTGATAAGAACTGTCGGGATCCCGCAGGACACCGGGCAGCTCTGCCCCTTGCCGCATGTCCACGCGCCGTCGTCGATCTTGAGGTCGTTCCCCACTGCGACGATGTCGGCCAAGGCCTGCGGCCCGTTCCCGATGATGTTGATATCTTTCACCGGCCTGGTCAACCGCCCGTCCTCGATCAGGTAGCCGCTCTTGACGAAGAACGTGAAATCGCCCTCGCCGATCTGTACCTCGCCGTTGCTGAACTGATCCACGTACACTCCTTTCTTCACGGACGCGATGATGCTTTTCTTGTCGGCCTTGCCGCTTTCCATGTAGGTGGCCCGCATCCTCGGGAGCGGAGCGTACCTGAAAGACTCCCGCCTTCCGTTGCCGGTAGGGGAGACCCCGTAGAACATCGCGCTGATCCTGTCGTGAAGGTAGGAGGTCAGTATGCCGTCCCTGACCATGTACGTCTTCTGTCCCCGGACTCCCTCATCGTCGAAATTGACCGAGCCTCTGTTGGACGGCACGGTGCCGTCGTCCACGATGGAGATGCTCCCGTCACAGATCTTCTGCCCCATCCTTTCCGAGAAGACGGACTGCCCTTTCCTGTTGAAGTCCGCCTCGAACGCATGCCCCATGGCCTCGTGCAGCAATATTCCCGAAGCTCCCGCGCCCATCACGACCGGCATCTGCCCGCCTTTCGGACGTTTGGCCGCGAATCTGTCGTCGATTCCGTCCACTATGCTGTCCGCCATCTCGTCCAGTATCGCATCGGTGAGCATCTCCGTCCCGGCCCTGAAGGCCCTTGAGGTGTTCTTGTTCTCGATCCTGCCGTTCTGGCTGAACACGGCTGAGGCCGAAAGCACACCCATCGGCCTTGTGTCGTAGGTCAGCTCGCCCAATGAGTTGAACATCAGTATGTCGCTGACCTGTCCGGAGAACGAGACGATGATCTTCACTATTCTTGGATCCCTTGCCCCGATCTTCCCTTCCAGCCTCTCCAGCCAAGGTACGATCTGTCCGGCATCGCAGGATCTCCAGTCATGTCCGCAGGGGTACCTGTCTTCCGGCCCGGGACACGTTGTGGCTTGTATGCGCGCCGGTGTGGCCAGACCTCCCTCCGCGATCTTGGACGCGGCAGCCGCGGCCTCGGCCATCGACCTTGGATCCGTGCTTTCCGAGTAGGCGTAGCCGGTCTTGTCGCCCTTCAGGACGCGGATGCCCACGCCGTAGTCGATGTGGAACCCTCCCGAGGAGACTATCCCGTCCCTTAGGAACAGATTGTTGTAGGAGGTGTTCTCGAAGAACAGGTCGCAGTAGCTCCCGCCTCCTCCAAGCCCGTCCGCCGCAAGCTTTTCCAGCTGTGCCTCGCTGACTTGGAACAGATTCAGATAGAAATTCTTATCCTTGTACATTCTTAGATTTCCTTTTTTCCTCTTCCAGATGTCTCTCATAGTCGGCGTTGATCGCCTGGATCTTGCTGAACTTCTCCGGTTCACGGATGATCTTTCCGTCCTCCGAGGCCTCGGCCACTATCGAGAACGGCACATTGGAGTTGTCGAGAAGCATCCACCTGTCGCAGATCGGCATGAAATCGCGGAACAGGTAGTGGAGTCCCACGTTGTAGCGCCTGCGGATCGTCTCTTCCTTGATGTTGTGGCCTCCCGCCGCGACTCTGGCCGCGACTCTTGACACGGCGAGATCCGGGGAGTTGAGCCAGAAGTAAAGGATGGTCACGTAGTAACCTGCCTCCTTGGCCTCTTTGATGACTTTGAGAAGAAACCGTGTGGCGAGCGTCGTCTCTATGCAGAAATCCGCCTTTCTCTGGAGTAAGTACCTCATCTTCACCAACATGTAGCGGCTGGCGGCCACATAGGCGCTCTCGGGCTTGAACGGAGAAAGGCTTTTCGCGAACTCATCCGAGTTCACGAACTCACTGCATTCCAGCATCTCCGGCAGAAGCGCGTAGGATGCCGTTGTCTTTCCCGATCCGTTGCAGCCGGCTATGATGAAGAGTCTAGGCATTACTACCATTATACGGTCAAAACCTTGGATTTGTTTTACGGACTGTAAAAGTCACTCCTCGTCCCCGGCGGAGCCTTTGGGGTGGGTTACACCATAGCCGAAGAGGGAGAAGTCTCCCTTGCAGGGATCGCCCGGGAATATGTCCGCGAAGCATCCGGTGATCTCTTTCACCGTCACGATGTCCTTTTGCTTTCTGGATGTGAGCCCCAGTGCGACGGCCTCGTCGTAGACGTGTACGTCCAAAGGGATGAGCAGGTCGGCGGGATCCGTGTCCTTCCATATTCCCAGATCCACCTTGCCGTCGTCGCGCACCATCCAGCGCCTCATCATGTTGATCTTCTTGTTGGGAGCCTTGAGGTCGGATTTCTGGCCGTAGACGGCGGTTCTGAACTCGTCCTGCGACAGCGGCTGAAGTGAGGGCATCGCCTCGTAAGCGGCTTTCAGACGGGAGCATATCCCCGCCACCTCGCTCCATTTTATGGTCCGGTGGACGCTGGAACCGTCATCCCGCCACCTGCCACCCATCACGTAGTCGTAGGGACGCCAGTCCATCTCGTCAAAGAGCCTGCCGCAGTCCCTGGTGATCATCGCCCTGCGTCCCCAGGCGAAGTGCGCCGAGAACACGGCGGCGATCTCCACGTCGGCCAATGAGCGTTTCCCGGCCTTGAAACGCTGCGCGAACAAGGTCGGGAAAGCTATCGGATCTTCCTTGAAGTACTTCGGGTCGTTGTAGGTTTCGGCCCAGAGGATCAAGGTCTGTCTTGTCTTTTCTGTCATTTGATGTCTTTTTGCGGCCTAGTCCTTCGTGGCTGCCTCAAGCTTCTTCAGCATCGCGAACATCACTACACCGGCTGCCACGCAAAGTCCCATCAGGAGACCCCAGTTGGCCGTGAGCGAAAGCTTCTTCCAAAGAAGTCCCGGGATCGAGCTGAGATAGTTGCCGATGGCGGTGGCGGCGAACCACAGGCCCATCATCAGACCCTTGTATTTAGGTGGGGCCACCTTTGACACGAAGGAGATGCCCATCGGGCTGAGCAGAAGCTCGGCGAAAGTCAGGATCAGGTAGGTTCCGATCAGGTACATCGGCACCACTGGATCCGGAGCTACCGTGCCGTTGAGCGAAGCCGGGGAAGGCTGGCCAATGGAGGCGAAGATCATCACCAGATAGCCGCAGGCCGCCACAAGCATTCCGATACCGATCTTTTTCGGAGCGGAAGGCTCCATTCCCTCAGGATGCTTGGCGGTCTTTTTCGCGGCGAGGGCACTGAATATGGCCATAGACACCGGTGTGAGGGCGACCACAAAGAACGGATTGAACTGCTGGAAGAGCTGTGGCTGGATCTCCAGAGGGTTAGGAAGGCCTCTGAATATCGCATACGCTCCGCTCCAAAGGACGGCAGTCACGACTCCGCAGCCGATCTTGCCGGAAGCCTTCTCTGACTGGAATATTCCGAAAAGGGTGTAGACCGACGTGGCGATAAGAGCCAGCGCCCAGATGTTGAACCCGATTCTGCTCCAGCCCTCGGCTGTGCTCTGGGTGTAGTCACGGGCGAACCAGGTCAGTGACTGTCCGTTCTGATGGAATGCCATCCAGAAGAAGATCACCACGGCGAACACGAGGCAGAGAGCCACGATGCGGCCCTTGGTCTGTTTTGGCGTAAGCTCCACGTAGTTCGTGCCGGTGGCCTTCGCCTGCGTGGCGTTGACATCGGCGTGTCTGAACCAGCTCCTGCAAGCGAAATAGATAGCAATCGAGACCACAAGAGAGATGCACGCCACGGCGAATCCCATGTTGTACGACGCCGAAAGCTTGTCGATGTAGTAAGGGCAGAACCGGTCGAGTCCCATGCCGGCCACGCCGGCGTCCGGCATCATGGCCATCAGGCCGGTGAGCTGGTCGGCTCCCTCCGGAGTGATCGTGCCGGCCATCTGCTGGTGGGCCAACGCCGGAATCGCAGCCTTGTATATGAGCCCCGCCTTTGCCAGGAACTTGTTTGTGATGGCGGTGGCGGCGGCAGGAGCGAACATCGAACCGATGTTGATGGCCATATAGAACAGGCTGAACGCGCTGTCCCGTTTGGATGCGTACCGTGGATCATCGTAAAGGTTGCCGACCAGAACCTGGAGATTGCCTTTGAACAGTCCCGTTCCGATGGCGATCAGCAGGAGCGCGCCGAGCATCACGACGACTCCAAGGCCGTTGGCGGCGGTCGGAACCGCAAGCACAAGGTACCCGAGGAACATCACGCAGATGCCCGTCACGACGCATTTTCCGAATCCGATTTTGTCCGCGAGCCATCCTCCCACGACCGGCATAAAATAGACCGCCGCGAGGAAGATTGAATATACCTGGCTGGCCGTTGACTGCTCCCATCCGAACTTGGCCTGGAGGAACAGCATGAAGATGGCCAGCATCGTGTAGTAGCCGAAGCGCTCGCCCGTGTTGGCGAGGGCGAGCGCGAATAAACCTTTCGGTTGGTTTTTGAACATACTATGTTACTTTGTTACTTTCTCAAGCCACTTGACCATGCCGAGCATAACGCCCATTGCCAGGAGGCACATGCAGAGGAACACGCTCCAGCAGGCCCACAGAGGCATCTTGTTGTACATCAGAGGGCCGATCCACAAGAAGAGGTTGCCCACCGCGGTGGCGCCGAGCCAGAGTCCCTGGCAAAGTCCGAGAAGGTGCTTCGGGGCGACCTTCGACACGAACGAGAGACCCAGAGGAGAGATGAAGAGTTCCGCTACCGTGAGGAAGAAGTAGGTCGCGATCAGAACCCAAGGGCCGGCCTTCATCGTGGCCTGCTGGGCGACTTCCATACCTCTGAAATCGGTGGCTGAAGGGTAACCCATCACGCCTGAGAATATGGCCAGGAACAGGTAGGCCGTGGCGGCGATACCCATACCGTAGGCGATCTTGCGAGGAGTGGAGATCTGCTTGCCTCTCTTGCCGAGGGCGCCGAAGATCCACATGATGATAGGGGTCAGCACGATCACGAAGAAAGGATTGACGGCCTGCCAGATCTCCGGGGCGATCTTGTCGGTGTTGACGAAGTCACGCGCGAAGAGCGAGAGGGACTGTCCGTTCTGGTGGAACGCGAGCCAGAAGAAGATCACCACGCCGAGAACGGCGAACAGGGCGTACATTCTCTGCTTGATCTCCTTTGCCATGGTTGCCTTTTCCTCGGCGGTGTAGCCGGCATTGGCGGAGGCTGCCTTCTTGGCAGGAGTTGGGAATTTCTTCTTGTTGGCAAGGAATATCACAAGAGAGATCATCATGGCCACGACGGAGGCGATGAAGGAATAGTGGATACCGGCGTTGAACACGTCCAGATAGTTCGTGCAGAAAGTGCCTACGGCCTCTCCGCCCTGGGCCAGCATCGCAGGATCGGCGCCCGCCTTCACGGCCTCGTCCATGAAGTTCTGCGAGGTGGTGCCGTTGCTGATGAACTCATGGCAGAGTCTAGGGAGCTGTGAGTTGTAGATGAATCCGTTGACTTTCAGCCACCAGCTTCTCAGAAGAGGAGCCACGAACGGAGCCACGAGGCCTCCGATGTTGATGAACACGTAGAAGATCTGGAAACCGGAGTCGCGCTTTCCCTGTGCCTCTTTGAGAGCCTCGGGACCCTGCTTGGCGGCGTCGGCCTCGAAATTGTCATACATCTGTCCGACGATCGCCTGGAGATTGCCCTTGAAAAGACCGTTGCCGAAAGCGATCATGAAGAGTGCGAAGCAGGTCAGCGGCAGGAGCCAAGACTTGTTCTGAGGTGTGGCGAGGATCGGAACGGAGAGGACGACATAGCCCAGAGCCATGATGATGAGTCCTTTCTGGATCGTCCCCTTGTAGTTCTGGGTGCGGTCGGCGATGATACCTCCCACGAGGCTCAGAATGTAGATTCCAGCGTAGAAGAATGAGTAGATCAGGCCTCCGGTCTCGTCACTCAATCCGAACTTGGAGCAGAGGAAGAGGGTGAGGACGGCGTTCATGATGTAGTAGCCGAAGCGCTCACCCATGTTGCTTAGCGCTGCTGAAATCAGCCCTTTAGGATGTCCTTTCATACAGATGATGTTTTTACTTTAAATTTGTTTTTGTGTTATAATTATTCATTCAATTCCGTCCCCGTCCGGCAGCTTTCCCCGTAGGAGAATGTGGCCGCCACGTCATAACAGGTGACGAATATACGCAAAACTCCCCAACTCACCAAATTTATGTCGTAGGACGATTCTATGGCAATTATGTGACCATCACAGGCCGCGCATAGCCAATGTCAGGATCTGTTCGTAGCCGTATAATCAAACGGACAGTCAATGACAGTTTATCCCTCGATATTTGCCATCCCTTCTCGTACCGCTTCATACATTCCCCTCCTTTTCAGCAAGAGCTCGTAAAAGCATCATCCCTTTGGCTGTCAGAAGGTATTTCTGGCTGGGATGCCTCGGCGAATCAGGATACATCGCTCGTATGAAACCGTCGCCTATTGACGGAGAAAGATAGACTTTCAGGAAATTGTCCCGTCCTTTCAGCCCGATGCACTCCATCATCTCTTTCACGGACAACTCCTTGTCCCCTATGGCGCGGATCAGGACCTCGATGTTCGGATTATCCGCGTGGAACTTGTCCCGTACTTGTCCTGAACTTGTTCCGAGCTTGTCCTGAACTTGTCCTGCCCCGAAATCCAAGTTCGGCTGTACGCTCCACTCTGGAGAGGGATTGATGTGGAGGTAGCGGTTCCTCAGGTCCCAATGTTCGCCGAGGAGCAGGTTGCGGAAGAAGCGCTCAAGATAGACCGGGGAATAGTCGATGCCTTTCACAAGATTCTTATAGTTTGCCCGCACCAGAGCATTTCGGAAATACCAGGAATGGTCTGCGAAAAGGCCATTGTTGATGTCGAAGCCTACGGAGCGGAGGTATTGAATGGTAAAGACGGCGGTGGCGCGCGTGTTTCCTTCGCAGAATGCGTGGATTTGCCAAATCCCAGAGACAAAACCCGTCAGGTGGGCGATCATGTCTTCTCTGGAGATTCCTTTGTAGGAGAATGAGCGTTCCTGTTCGATGTCATATTCCAAGGCCTGGTGCAGATCCTCCCAGTTCAGGTAGCTGACGGACGCGCCTTCCAGCGCCCATTCTTTCTTCGAGATGTCATAGTCGCGAATCCGCCCGGCGTGTTTGAATACTCCGTCAAAAATTCTTCGGTGCAGAGATATGATACCGTTCGCGCTGAAATCGAATGTCCCGGAGGACAAGATTTTAGTGATGTTTACCGAGACTTTGTCCGCTTCTTCATTGTCCGCATCTCCTGAATTATGCGTGGTCTTGGAGATATAGTATTGCTTCAGGAGTTCACGTGCTTCATCTATGGTTATGTCGCCTTCGATGTTCCTGCGTGCTGTCTGCTGAAGGTATTCGGATGTCTTCAGCCCATCCACAGCCTGCAGCCCTATTGCGACGCGCCAAGCCTCCGCCCTGTCTTTTTGGGCGGGTTCTCCTTGCCGGATGTACTGGTTGAAGTCAAGATATGTCTGCATTATCTTTCCAATATTTCATTAAGAAGTCCTTCTGTGCTCTTTTCGATGTCCCAGATGAAAGAGAACAGGTGGTTGTATTGCGCTGTATTCATTAGTTTACTGTTATGTTCGGCACCCTAAGATGTCTCATATTAATTTTCGTGTACTTACATTATTTCTCTGGGGTTTCCAAAATAACAAAAATAGTGATTTTTTAGGAGCTTTATACAGAATATTCATGAAATCAGCTTCAATATTTGATTCTGAAACAGTCAGTGCTCCCATAACCGAAAATTTGCCTAAATTTACGCCCAAAACATAAACGCACATGGAAATCGATGAATTGGAACGTGGCCGGCTGAGGAGCAAAGTGCTGAACTTCCTTAAGGCCAATGATATTGAATATAAGTTGTACGAGCATCCGGCATTGTACACGGTGGAGGAGTGTCTGGCGTACTGGGGAAATATTCCGGACGTGACGCACTGCAAGAACCTGTTTTTCAGGAATCATAAGGGCAACAGGCACTACCTTGTCAGCATGGAGTGCCACAAGTTGCTTGACATCCACAGCCTTGAGCACATGCTGCGGCAGGGGAAGCTGTCATTCGCCTCGGAGGAGAGGATGGTCCGCTGCCTCGGCCTGCACCCCGGCTCGGTGTCGGCGTTCGGCCTTATCGAGGACATCGATCCCAAGGATGCCGATCCGAAGGAACTCTTTCCTGACGGCCACAGGGTGAAGTACTACATAGACAGCGCTTTGAGGGATGCGGACAGGGTCAGTTTCCATCCTTGCGAGAACACGGCGAGCGTGGTCATCACCAATGCCGGTTTCCGGCGGCTCCTGTCGATCTGGGGCGGCGAGGTCGAATGGCTGGATGTGTAGGCATATTCATCAAAGAATAATTTGACGAAAGAAAATTTCATATTCAACGTGTCTTTCGTTATCTTTGCCTTGCTTATCCTGACGTAGGACAGCGCTCCGAGGTTCAGGGTTAGCATGACGTGCCGAGTATGAAGATTATGACAAAACTTGTGCAGGGTGTCCTGCGGGTGTTCTCAGCGCTGCCGCTGGGGTTCCATTACGCGTGGGCGGGTTTTTTCGCCTGGCTGCTGCGGGATGTGATGCACTATCGCAGGGATGTGGTCATGGTCAATCTCGCGCGGTCATTCCCGCGGAAAAAGTACGGCGAGCTGAAGGAGATCTCCGACAGGTTCTACAGGCATTTAGGCGAGATCATAGCGGAGACGATCTGGTTCGGCGGATGCCGGAACCCTGAAAGGCTTCACAAAAAGCACCTTGTCGAGTTCACCAACCCAGAGGTCGTCGAGGAGGCCTTCCACGCGAGTCCCGGAGTCATTGTCCTGAACAGCCATTTCGGCAACTGGGAGCTGACCGGCGGATGCGTCGCCTTTGACTACCGTCCCGAAGAGGAGCGGAGTCCCTACGATGTCAATGATGTGATTGTTGTCTACAAGCCTTTGAGCAGCGCCCTGTGGGATGACGTGATGCGTGTGAACAGGTGCGCTCCGGTGCTGAGGGACGGCTATGAGGGCTACGTCAGCTCCGCCAATGTCCTGCGCTACGCCCTCTCGCACCGCGGCAGCAGGAAACTCTACATATTCCCTACCGACCAATGCCCGTACCGGATCTCCACCTCCAATGATGTGGTGGATTTCATGCACCAGCCCACAAGGACGATGCTCGGCGGGGCTTCGATCGCCCACAAGTTCGGCTACAGCGTCTTCTACATGAGCCTCGACTCGGTCTCGCGAGGTCACTATGAATGGTCTTTCAAGGAAATATGCCGGGACGCGTCCGCGATGTCCCCGCATGAGATAATGCAGGAGTACTACAATCTGCTGCAGGCGGATCTGGAAAGGAACCCCGCGAACTACCTTTGGTCCCACAAAAGATGGAAATGACATTTTATGAATATTAAATCAATGAATATGAAGAATCATCGCACAGTATCACTTCTCTGTCTTGCCGCCACTTTGCTGCCGGCCGGCGGAATCATGGCCCAGGATCCGATGGGAACGGTTTCCTACTCGCTTCCTCAGACAACGATCACTATCGAGGTCGAGGCCGTCCGTGAATATTTTTACGCTGGCCCTTATGCCAAGTTCGCCCAGAAATATCTTGGCGTCGACGCGCGGCAGGCCGACCAGACCACGTGCAGGGTCAGCACGGTCAGGATGACACCGTACATCGAGGCTGACCAGAATTTCCGCTACTATGTCAATCCTGACAAGGCGACCCAGTCATTCCTCTCGCTCACGTCCCAGGGACTTATCGCCGTAACTGACGGAAGTTTCGGAGAGAGCGCAGAGTGGAGGTTCACCTCACAGGCCGGCGCAGATTTCAGAGGAAAGGGCGTAAGTTCCAATCTGACATCCGAGGCCGCGACGCTTTATCGCGGAGTGAAAGAGGACGCTTCCTACAACCGCATCGCCGTCCAGCAGAATATGGTTGTCCAGAAGTCCTTGGAACAGAGGGCAAAGGAAGCCGCCGACATGATCTTCAACCTTCGTCAGAAGAGGGTTCAGATCGTCACCGGCGACACCGACGCGACCTACAGCGGCGAGGCCATGGGCGCCGCCCTTGCCGAGATCTCCGCCTTGGAGAAGGAATACATGTCGATGTTCATCGGCTACAGCGATTTCCAGACCCAGAAACTGAAATGTGACGTGGTTCCGGTGAAGGACAGGAAATCCCAGACCTATGTGGCATTCAGAATTTCCGACACCGATGGCGTGGTCTCCGCCGACAACATGTCCGGTAAGCCTTACCTTCTTGAGGTTATTCCTCAGCCCATAGGGGAGGCTGAAGGCAAGGCTGTCCAGTCCAAGGCCAATGTGGCCATCTACAGGATACCGGCCATCTGCACGGTACGCCTATCCGACGGGGTGACATCCCTCCTTCAGGACAGGATAGCTGTCTACCAGCTCGGAACGGAAGGCTATTTCCCGCTTTCGAAATAATTTTCAAAAATTCACATATTAATAAGTAAAGCTATGACTATAAAAGATCTACAGCCAAAGGCCGTTTGGGAGAACTTCTACGGTCTGACAAGGGTTCCACGCCCTTCAAAGCATGAGGAGAAGGTTCGCGAGTACCTTTTGAACTGGGGAAAGGAGCATGGAATCGATGTCAGAAAGGATGACACCGGCAACGTCATATTCACTGTTCCGGCCACTCCTGGATTCGAGAACCGCAAGGGAGTCATCATGCAGGCTCACATGGACATGGTTCCGCAGAAGACCGCCGAGACAAAGCACGATTTCCTCACCGACCCTATCGAGACCGAGATTAAAGGGGAGTGGGTGACCGCAAAGGGAACCACCCTCGGCGCGGACAACGGCATCGGCATCGCCCTCGCCCTTACCGCCCTTCAGGACAAGACTCTCAAACACGGACCGCTTGAGGCCCTTATCACCTACGACGAGGAGACCGGTATGACCGGAGCCAATTCCCTCAAGCCGGGTGTCCTTAAGGGTGACATCCTTCTCAACCTCGACTCCGAGGAGGAGGGCGAGCTCTGCACCGGTTGCGCGGGTGGAGTGGACGGCACCGCCGACTTCACTTACAGAACCTACAAGACTCCGGAAGGCTACGTCGGCTACAAGTTGACTGTCAAAGGGTTGAAAGGCGGACACTCCGGAATGGACATTTCCCTCTTCAGGGGCAACGCCAACAAGATCGTCTGCCGCCTTCTCGAAGCGGTGATCTCTGAATATGACGTGAAGGTCGCCTCCATCACCGGCGGATCTCTCCGCAACGCGATCCCGTTCGAGGCCGAGGCCGAGATCCTCGTTCCTTCAGCGGACGCGCGCAAGGTCAAGGCCTTGGTGGAGAAGAAGTTTGAGGAGTCGAAGTTCGAGTACCAGTACTCTGATCCGGACATGATCCTCATCTACGAGAAGCAGAGCGCTCCGGCCGCACGCTACATCAGCCCTAAGGTCATCGGCAAGGCTGTTAAGGCCATTCTTGCCTGCCCTCACGGAGTGCAGAGGATGAGCGACACCCTTCCAGGCCTTACCGAGACATCTACCAACATGGCAATCGTGCGCACCCGGAAAGGCCATCTTACGGTTCACTCGCTGACCCGCAGCTCGATCGACGCCGCCAAGATGTACCTCGCCGACTCTATCCGTTATGTGTTCGAATTGGCTGGTGCTGAATATTCAACATCAGGCGCTTACAGCGGATGGGCTCCGAAACTCGGTACTCCGATGATCAAGGTTCTTGAGGACACCTACAAATCACTCTTCGGAAAGGATCTGAAGATCACCGCCACGCACGGAGGACTTGAGTGCGCCATCATGGGAGCGAAGTACCCTAACTGGGAGATGGTCTCCATCGGACCGGACATCCTCTACCCTCACTCTCCTGACGAGCGGGTTAACATCGCCTCCGTCGCCGAGACCTGGAAGTTCCTCGTCGCAGTGCTTGAGAATATTCCTGAAAAGTAATTTGTCTTGACCTCTAATTTGCGAAAGTTGAGATAATTGACTATATTTGCAGTCCTTTTGGGTTGGCATACGTACCCATAAGGACTGCAATTTATTTATTATTAAACAATTAAGTCAAATGTTAAAACAGTACGAGACCGTTTTCATCGCAACTCCCGTTTTGTCTGAACAACAGATGAAGGAAGCGGTTGCCAAGTACACCAAGCTTATCGCCGACAATGGTGGTGAGGTTGTGTACGAGGAGGACTGGGGACTCCGTCAGCTGGCCTACCCGATCCAGCACAAGACCTCAGGATTCTATTATCTTATTCAGTTCAAGGCCGAGCCTACGTTCATCGCCACCCTTGAGACACAGTATTTCCGTGATGAGAGGATCATCAGGTTCCTCACTGTGGCTCTTGACAAGCATGCCGAGGCTTACGCCCAGAAGAGAAGGGAGAGCAGGAACAAGCCTGCCGCTCCTAAGGCCGAGGCCGTAGAGGCTCCTGTAGCCGAGGCTCCAGCCCAGGAAGAGAAGAAGGAAGAAAACGCTTAATCAAGGAGGAATTAATTATGGCACAGAATGACGCACAGAATGCGGGTATCCGCTATCTCAATCCTCCTACAGTAGAGGTTCGAAAGAAGAAATACTGCCGTTTCAAGAAGGCAGGTATCAAGTATGTTGACTACAAGGACGCCGAGTTCCTCAAGAAGTTCCTCAACGAGCAGGGTAAGATTCTCCCTCGCCGTATCACCGGTACTTCTCTGAAATTCCAGAGGAAAGTCGCTCAGGCAGTCAAGAGGGCCCGTTCCCTTGCTCTGCTTCCTTATGTAACTGACCTTCTTAAATAATAGGAGAGCGAGATTATGAAGATCATTTTGAAGAAAGAGGTTGCCAGTCTCGGCGAGGCCGGAGATGTGGTAGAGGTAAAGTCAGGTTACGGTCGTAACTATCTTATCCCTCAGGGATTCGCTTGCGCGGCCACACCATCGGCTCTTAAGCAGCTTGAGGAGACGAAGCGCCAGAGGGCACACAAGGAGGCCAAGCTTGTAGCTGACGCCGAGGCTCTCGCCGCCAAGATCGCCGCTACGCCTGTCACTGTTTCCGTAAAGGTCAGCGAGTCAGGCAAGATCTACGGTTCTGTCACCACCGCTCAGGTGGAGGAGGCTCTCAAGGCCGCCGGCATCGAGGTTGACAAGAAGAACATCACTCTCGGTGAGATCAAGACCGTAGGCGAGTACGAAGGCTCAGTCAAGTGCTACAAGGCAGTCAAGGCCGTTGTAAAGGTCACTGTTGTAGCTGAGGCCTAGTTAGTTGAAGACATCAGCCCGTCATGGGCGGTCATATTATAAGTGAGGGTGGCGTTTCAGCCACCCTCGCTTTTTTACTTTATGCCAGTTACCTTGACCGGGCCAAGAAGTCCTGCCGGGAGCAGAGGCTCGTCCGGCTTGAAGAACTCCATCTGTGTGTAGGTGATTGTCTCGGTCGCGTCCGGCTGGACATCTCCCACGAGGCGGTTGTGCCACATGTTGACGACCTTGATCTCGATGGTGTTCGTGCCGCCTCTCACCGCATCGGTGATGTCAACCTTGAACGGAGCGTTCCAGTACACGCCCAGATTCCTGCCGTTCACGGTCACCTCGGCCAGATCCTTCACGTCCCCCAGATCCAGGATGACGGCATCCTGGTCTTTGATCTCCTTCTTTTTCAGTCTGAAGGTGTTGGAATATGTCGCCGCTCCGGAGAAGTACTTGATCCCGAACACGGGACTCTCGGTGAGGGAGGCAAGTTTGTCAAAGGTGGCGCTCTCCGGCGCTCCGCGTCCCAGCTGGAACGAGACAGTCCAAGGGGTGTCAATCTCGGACAGAGTCTGTGACGATACCTGGGGTAGAACGACCTTGGCGACATCCGTGTCTTCCGTCAGGACGACGAAGACGGACTGGTGCCGCGCCAGGCTCATCGTGACATTCGTCCTGCCGTCGGCGAACTCGTAGCTGACCGGCTCTGTGGAAGCGTCCTCCGCGTGCCAGATGACCGGTTTCTTTCCGCTTGTCTTGAAAGACGCTGTAATGTTCCTGTCCTCCTTGGAAAGGTTGGTCACCCAGTAGATCTCTCCGTACGGAAGTGTCCTATGGACAAACTTGATGTCCTTGCCGTTGCCGGAGACTATGCTGAAATCAGGCTTCAAGCCAATGGATGTCAGTACTTTCGCCGCATCCACGCCTGCGCTTACATTCTTGCGCCCTGAGTTCCAGATGTCGTTCACGAGAGCTTTGAACTCGTCCTCGTCGCCACCGGTGTTGCTGGCCAGTTTCAGAGGCTTGGAGCCGCAGATGACCACGCCGGCGTCGGCGAACTCCTTGATCTTGCGGAGAATGTCGATCGACATGTGCCGCACGTTGGAGTCGAGCATCAGTACCCTGTATCTCATGCCGGTAGGGACGGTCAGCATTCCGTTCTCTGCCTTTGCCAGGTCGCGGATGACTGACGGGTTGAAATAGTCGTAGTTGTAGCCGTAAGGAAGAGCCGGAACCTTCTTGAGCATGATTCCGGTGGCGTTGTTGTCCTCTCCATAGTAGTAGGCCACATCGGCCACGAAGCACCCTTGCTGGAGCATGTGGCAGCTGCGTGACAGGTAGTCTGTCCAGGCTCTGGCCTGATCAGCCCATGTCTGGTGACGGTCGAACCATTGTCCGTACTTCCCCAGTCCGAGTCCCGGAACCTTGTCATCCACAGGCTGGTGAGGGGAAGTGTGGATCACGAAGCGGTTCAGCCCGGCTGCCATGGCAGCGTCGGCGGTAGGCTTCAGGACGGCAGGGGAGAAGACCCAGGCTCCGTCCCTGTAGCCGTCCGTGGTGAATGACTCGGCGGCGGCGATGTTCTGGCCATAGATGTGCGCCACGGATGCGGATTCACGGATGTCCGCCTCAAAGCGCGGATTGAATATGTTGCCTTTCTTGTAGTCCATCCAGAAGGCCGACATCGGTATCTCGGCGTAGCGTTTGCAGTCCATGCCGTCGCTGAGGTTGGCGCGGTAGTTCTCGTGGCTCTCAGTGTAGCGCTTCATGCCGTACGGTTTGAGGATCTCGTTCTGGAGGTCGTAGTGATACTCGGTGATCATGTCTCCGATCGTCCTTCTCCAGTCGAAAAGGAAGCGCTCGGTCTCTTCCGTGCTGTTAAGTACCATTCCTGTCAGCGCCGGCATCCAGCGGAGAAGGTCGTAGCCTTTGCGGGCCTTGAACTCTGCCGGCATATTCACTGTCCATGTCTGCGCTCCTGCCTCGAAACTGTCCGTGAGGAGGTATTCGATGCCGCCCTTGCCGAGCTTGCCGCCGGACGCATCGATGTAGGTCTGGAGATAGTTGCGGAAATATTCTGTGATCGCCTTCGGGTCGAGCTTGTCCACCTCAAGACCGGTGGCTTCCGGCGATGCGGGGTGGTTGGTCTTGCCGGTCAGGCTGTAGCCGAAGCGGAATATTCTCCAGTTGCCTTCCGGTGCGTTCCAGTTGAGCTCACCGTCCTTTACGTAAGGTGTAAGATCCACAACGTCCTCAAGACGGGCGGCTTCCGTGCTGTGCGGCGTGTCCTCCATCCAGAGCAGACGGTAGAAACTGTTCCCGGCCTTGTCGCCGGCCAGCTGGATCCGGGTGACGGTCGAGAGGGCGAACTGGGACACGCCAAATGCGCAGTCTTTCTTGCCTCCGTTGTCCTTTAGATTGAATCTGAAGTACTTGGCCGTGGTGGCAGGGATCGCGTATGTCCTTTGAGGTGAGGCCTGGTAGGAAAGCGGGATGGCTTTGAAACTTACCCCGTCGTCGCTGTAGAGGAGTTCTTTCGTGTGCGAGAACTGCCCGGCGTCTTTTCTTAGTTCGGAGATGACGACGGACTTGATTGTCAGCGGCTCGGAAAACTCGTACTGGATCCAGCACTGTCCGTTCCTGTCAGGGGTGATGTCAAGGTAGTCCCCGACGCTGTCGCCGGTTATGTGGTTCAGGAGTTCCTTGCCGGTGACCTTGCAGCCGCTGGATGTGACGTTCGGGCCGAGGTTCCTGATGTTGATGTCGGAGTCGCACAGCCTCACTCCCACGACCGCGATGTCTCTGTAGAACTTCTTTTTAAGGAAGACTTGCGAGATGCCGTCGAACGACTCGCTGAAATCCATGAATGGCCCGGTGACATCAAAGCCCTCCGGAAGTCTGACGCTGAGAGGCTTGCCTCCCACGACCTCTATCTGCCTCCAGACTAGTTTCTTCATCGCGTCCTCGTCCTTCACCCAAGGGCCTCCGGTCTCGCTCCAGCCCGGAGAACTGGCGATGGTCATCTCCATGTCGAGGCTGTCTGCGAAATTGATGGCGTACCTGAAGGCGTCCTTCCACTCGGGTGTCATGTAGGTCAGCCTCTTTGCGACGATCTGCGGCGTCTCCAGTCCCGCGTCGAAGTTGTGGAAGCCGGCGATGCCCGTCTTATGCATCCACAGAAGGTCTTTCCTGATGCCGTCCTTGGTGATGTTGCCGTTCATCCAGTGCCACCACACCCTCGGCCTCGCCGCCTTCGGAGGGTTCCGGAACTCATTGTAGAGGTTCTGCCCGTTCGATGGGCTTACCTTTTCGGCCACCTCTCCGCTCTTGGCTGCCGAATGTCCGTCATTATGCGCGAACGCCGTTACCGACAAAGTCAACAGAGCTAAGGCAGCAGCAATGTTACATGATTCTCTCATCATAGATGCTGTTGTGGTTTCAGTAATCCTTAAGGATCACCAACTAGTGTTTAATGCTTATTTAGTGATTGTTATGTCTTTATGGTTGCCTGGCTGGACAGTCTACACCGTGGCGCCCGCCATTGCCCCGTGGGGTTCGCTACCGGGCCAGCAATTCCTTGACTATCGTGGAGATCAGTCGTCCGTCCGCCTGCCCCGCCAGTCTCTTCGTGGCCGCTCCCATAACCTTGCCCATGTCCTTTGGGCCGGTTGCGCCAACTTCGGCGACAACCTCTTTAAGAATATTCCTGACCTCGTCCTCGGAGAGCGCCTTCGGCAGGTAGGCCTCCATCACCCTCATCTCAGAGAGTTCCTTCTCGGCGAGTTCCGGCCTGTTGCCCTGGGTGTAGAGTTCCGCGGACTCCTTGCGCTGCTTTACGAGCTTCTGGATAATCTTCAGCACGTCAGCGTCCGTGAGCTCGTGCTCCGCTCCTGAAGTCTTGGCGAGAAGAATCTCTGATTTGATGCCTCTTGTGGCGTTGAGACGAGCCTCGTCGTGAGCCTTCATCGCCTCCATTATGTCCTTCTGGATCTGTTGTTCGAGTGCCATGATAAAAAGTGTTATAATGTTCGTTCTACAAATTTACACATTTTACCACCAATTATGAATATGTTTGCGAAGTTTCTTGGAAGCCTTTTTGACTCTGTTTTTTGGCAAATTACTTTTCATTTTCCTAAATTTGGCAAAAATTTGATTCTATGAGACAGATAAGCACAGAAAAGGCCCCAGCGGCAATCGGCCCATACAGCCAGGCCGTCGAACATAACGGTTTCATCTTCGTTTCCGGCCAGCTTCCGATCGATCCGGCCACAGGCGCGTTCCCGGAAGGGGGAGTGGAGGCTCAGACCCGCCAGTCCCTGACCAACCTCAAGGTCATCCTTGAACAAGCCGGTTCAGATCTTGGCAAGGTTCTGAAGACCACTGTCTTCCTCGCCGATATGAACGATTTCGGAGCCATGAACGGCATCTATTCCGAGTTCTTCAAGGCCCCATATCCGGCCCGCTGCGCCTTTGCCGTAAAAACCCTCCCGAAAGGAGCACTCGTTGAGATCGAGTGCATCGCCGCGGCGGAGTAGTCTAACACTGGCTTGTGTCGCAAAATGTCTCGGGTGCGGAATCCATCTTCCTGCACCCGAGACATCATCTTTTTTTGTATTTCGGGTGCGGAACAGAGTCATCCGCACCCGAGGCAAACTGATTATACCGGCACCTACAGCTCCACGGCGTTCAGACGGGCCAGAGCCTGGTGATAGTCGCGCTCGGCGGAGAGAGTCTGCTCCAAGGCCTCGTAGTACTGGTCGGTCTCGACGAGGTATTCGATCATGGAGATCTCGCCTTTGGACTGGGCGGACAGGAGATAGTCGCGGCTGTCGGTCTCGCCCAGGGAGGCGCGCATCAGCTCGCAGTTGGCCTTTAGGCTCGCGGCACGGTTGTACATGGACAGCAGGTCGAAGTAGAACTGCTGCTCGGCGGCGGCTTTACGGGACTGGGAGGCGACGATCTTCGCGCGGGACTGCTTGACTTTGTTGGAGTTGCTCCATAGCGGGATGTTCACGCCCACGGTCACGCCTCGGAATTTGTCGGCGGTGGTGAGCTCGCTCATGTAGCCGACGGTGAGTTCCGGTACCCATGCTGTCTTGTCGATGGACAACTGCCTCTCGTCCACGGCGACTTCCTGGCGGACGTACTGAAGAACGGGATTCTTCTCGGAAGCCTCTGTGTACCAGGCCTCAAAGTCTGCGGGGAGGTTCTCGTCAAGAGCGTAGGAACGCTCCTCCAGCACTATTTCCCGGCCTCCGTTCAGGGATTTCAATGTGGACAGGAGGGCTTCCCGTTCGACATCTACCTGTGAGATCTGTCCACGGACTGTTGTCAGGTGGACTTTGGCCTTGTTAAGATCCAGGATGCTGGCGTCACCGGCCTGGATTCTTTTCTCGAAGGATGACACGAGGGTCAGCGCCTGTTCAAGGTGGGTGTCAAGCTCGGATTTCAGGGCATTGTAGTAGATGAGGTCGATGCAGGCCTGTTTCGCCTCAAGCAGCACGTTGAGCCTTTCGGATTTGTAGCTCAGGGCCGCAAGTTCGTTCTGTCCTGCCACCTGGCGGGATTTCATCCCGGTCAGTGTGGCCACGTCGAAGGCCTGTGTGACACGGAAGTCGCGCCTGTTGCCGATGCCGTCCGCACCCCAAAGGTAGTTGAACTCGAATTCCGGGTTTTCAGGAAGGGCGCCTGAGCGGTTCTCCAGCCTTTGGGCCTCGGCTTGGGCCGCCGCGGCTTTCAGAGTTGGGTTGTTGGACTCGATCTGCTTCAGTATCTCATCGACCGATGATTGGGCCGAAGTGTGGACTGCACCTGCGGCACTGATGCAGATGATCAGTAGTAATCTATTTATGTTTAAGTACTTCATGTTGCTATTATACTTTTGTGTTTAAGTACTGTGGTTTTCCGTTCCATTATTCCTTCACCTTCCTCTTGGATTTTGAGTTGATGAGGTAGATCACCGGAACCACGAAACCGTTCAGCAGGGTGGAGGAGAAGAGTCCGCAGAGGATGACTTTCGCCATCGGGGACTGGATCTCGTTGCCTGGGAGGTCGCCTCCGAGCGCGAGCGGAAGAAGGGCCAGCGCGGAAGTGATCGCTGTCATCAGAATCGGGTTCAGACGGTCGAGCGAACCGGTCATGACAGCATCCTCGTGGGAGTGTCCCTGTGACGAAAGCACGTTGTAGCGGTCGATCAGCAGCATGCCGTTGCGGGTCGCGATGCCGAACAGCGAGATGAATCCTATGATGGCGGGAATGCTCAGGATCCCGTTGGTGAAGAATATGGCGAATACCCCTCCGATGAGCGCCAGAGGCAGATTCAGCAGCACGACGAGCGACTGCGAGATGTTTTTGAACTCCCCGTACAGAAGCATGAAGATGATGAATATACTGAATATGCTCACGAGGGCTATCGTCTTGGATGCCCTTTCCTCGCTCTCGAACTGTCCTCCGTACTCTATGTGGTAGCCTTCCGGCAGTTCTATGTTCTCGGCGATCTTCTCGCGGATGGCCCCCACGGCCTTGGCGAGTTCTCCGCCGGTTGCGTTGCAGGAAACGACCAGCTTGCGGCTGACGTTCTCACGGTTGATCGTGTTCGGTCCTGCTGCGGATCTGATGTCGGCCACGTAGGAGAGAGGGATTTTCCTTCCGTCACCCGTGTCGATGGTAAGGTCGGAGATCCTCTCGATGGTCGAGCGGGCGTCGTCACCTACCTTCAGCGTGAGGTCGAAGGAACGGTTGCCCTCGTAGACTGTGGAGACGACCTCTCCTTCCATCATCACCCTGACCACCTCGGCGAACTCCGGAAGGGTGATTCCGTAGCGGGCCAGCATCTCGCGCTTAGGCGTGATGTTCAGCTCCGGTCTTTCCACCTGTTGCTCCACATTGATGTCGGCTATGCCCTCTACCCCTGAGATCGAGGTCTTGATCTTCTGTCCGATCTCGTACATCCTGTTGAGATCCGAACCGAACAGCTTTATGGCGATGTTCGCCTTTGTGCCTGAGAGCATCGCATCTATTCTGTGAGAGATAGGCCCGCCGATCTCAATGTTCACTCCAGGAAGTACGGACAGCTTCTCCCTGACTTCCTCGGTCAGTTGCTTCCTGGTTTTCCTGCCGAGTTCAAACGGACACTCGAACTCCGAGCTGTTCACGCCGAAGGCGTGCTCGTCCAGTTCGGCGCGGCCTGTCTTGCGGCCTACGGTCTTGATCTCCGGGATGCTGAGGAGAAGTTCCTCGGCTGTACGTCCCATCCGGTCGGACTCCTCCAGGGATATTCCCGGAATGGTGCTGACGGAGATTGTGAACGAGCCTTCGTTGAACGCCGGGAGGAAACTTCCTCCAAGGGTGAAGAACATCACGATGGCCGCCGCAAGCAGCGCTCCGACTCCGCCGAGTAGGGTCTTCTTATGGTCAAGAGACCAGTGCAGGGCTTTTCCATAGACCTTCTTGAGCCAACGGACAAGGGCCGGCTCCCTTTCCGTCTTGTCGCCGCCGCGTCTGCCGAGAAGGAACGAGCTGAGGACAGGAGTGACGGTCAAGGCCACAAGCGTGGATGCCATCAAGGAGATTATGAACGTGATTCCCAGCGGCTTGAGCATCCTTCCCTCCATTCCGGAGAGGAAGAACAGCGGCAGGAAGCTGGCGATGATGATCAGCGTGGAGTTCAGCATCGGCATACGGACTTCCTTTGAGGCTTCGTAGACTACTTTCACGATGCTTTCACGCTCACCCTCAGGCTTTTCACGATTCTGCCGCAATCGCTTGAACACATTCTCCACATCAACGATCGAGTCATCCACAAGCGAGCCGATGGCGATGGCGATTCCTCCGAGGCTCATCGTGTTGATAGTGAGTCCCATCCAGCGTATGGCCAGAAGTGACGCTACAATCGAAAGCGGTATGGAGACCAGCGAAATCACGGTGGTTCGCCAGTTCATAAGGAATATGAACAGCACGATGATCACGAAGATCGCTCCTTCGATCAAGGACTGCTTCACGTTGTCCAACGAGCTTTCGATGAAGCGGGACTGGCGGAATATCCGGGAGTTGACCTTGACATCGGCAGGAAGGTTGGCCTTCAGCTCGTCCAAGGCGTTGTCGAGCCTTCCGGTCAGTGCCAGCGTGTTGGTGTTGGGCTGTTTTGTGACCGTGAGCAGCACGGCCGGTTTCCCGTCGTTGGAGGCTACGCCCAGAACAGGGGTCTTCGGTCCGATGCGCACATCGGCCACAGCGTCCAGCGTTATAGGCAGTCCGTTCTCCGATGTCTTGACCACGGCCTTCTTCATTTCGTCCAGGTCATTGGTGGACAGGAGGCCGCGGACGATATATTCATTGCCGTACTCATAAAGGGTGCCGCCGGAGGCATTCTGGTTCATTCCTTTGACGGCGTAGATCACCTCGTCCATCGACACGCCGAAGCGGCGCATCCTGCCGGGGTCCATCAGGATCTGGTACTCCTTGATGTCGCCGCCCATCACCGCGACCTGAGCCACTCCTCCTGTCGAGAGGAGCCTTGGTCTGATCGTCCAGTCGGCGATAGTCCTGAGATCCTGCATGGATGTCGTGTCGGCGGTCAGGCCTATGATCATCAGTTCGCCGAGAATCGAGGCCTGCGGGCCGAGCGTCGGCTTGCCGACATTCTCCGGAAGGTCATCACCGATCATGGCAATCTTCTCGGAGACAATCTGCCTGGCCTTGTAAATGTCTGTCCCCCAGTCGAATTCGATGTTGACGATAGAGAAACCGGTGGCTGAAGAAGAACGCACGCGTCGCACGTTGGTCGCACCGTTGACCGCTGTCTCGATCGGGAATGTCACGAGCCTTTCGACCTCTTCGGGTGCCATTCCCTCGGCCTCGGTCATCACTACGACCGTCGGAGCGTTCAGATCAGGGAACACATCGACCTCGGTGTGCGTTGTTGAATATATTCCCGCCACAAGGCAGAGCGCGGCGATCACGAGGACCACCATCCGGTTGTTGAGCGAGAACCGTATGATTCCGTTCAGCAGTCCGTTTTCATGTCTGAGCTGTTCCATAGGCCTAGTGACTGTGTGTGTGACCTGCCGGAGCGGCGACTACCGAGGCCAGTTTCACCTGCATCGCGCCTGTCTGGACGATGACCTCGCCTTCGTTCAGACCGCTCTTGACAAGGACTCTCTTTCCGTCGGACTGTCCGAGCCTTACCTCGCGCTTCGTGAAGCAGGTCTCGTCCTCCTGGACAAAGACGTAGTGGATGCCCTGATCCTCGACCACGGCACCGACCGGGACGCTGACCGCCTTGGAGGAGGATGAGGATTTGAGGTAGACATCGACGTAGGAGCCGGCGACAAGGTCTCCCTTGTTGTCGAACTCGAATGTCACTGGAATATAATAGTCTCCTCCGGAAGCCTTTCCGTAGCCGATGAGCCTGCCGTTGAGATCTTTGAGGCTGTAGGCCGCGTCGCTGTAGGATGTCGAGAAGTTGGCGTCCTTGATGCCGCTAAGAAGTCCGTAGTATTTCTCGGACACGTCGGCGCGGAGCCTGAGCCTCCTGTTCTGGCTGACAACGGCGACCGGGGTTCCCGTCTCCACGAAATCGCCTTGGCCCACGCTCAGTTTCTTTATGTATCCGCCGATCGGGGAAGTGACGCAGACATTCCCGTCCTTGGAGGTGTTGGAGGACAGGGCGTCGTACTCGGCCTTGGCCTGTTCGAAGGCAAGTCTGCTCTGGTCCAAGTGGCTCTCGCTGACGATGTTGTCCTTGCTGAGCTGGAGGTCGCGCTCATATTCTTTCCTGGCGGCCTCGAACGTGGCCTTGGCTTTGGCCAGCTGGTCACCGCCGCCCAGTTCCTTGGACGAGATAGTGGCGATCTGCCCGCCTTTTCCCACAGCCGAACCCTCGGTCAGTCTTCCGAAACTGATGATGCCTGAGGTCTTTGCCACGACTGTCATCTCGTCTCCCATCGCAGACAGTATCTGCCCGCTCGTGTGGATAACCTCGGCGAAATCCCCGGCGGTCACTGCCTCGGTAGTTATCCCGAATGTCTTCTGTCGTTCAAGGCTCACCACGATCTCGCCGTCGTGGCCCTCGTTGCCGTGATCGTGGCCTTCGTGACCCTCCGCCTCGTGATTATGTCCTTCGTGTCCGTGGTCATGCCCCTCGTGGCTATGCCCTTCATGGTCGTGATCGTGTCCGTGATCATGCCCCTCGTGAGCCTCCACGCCATGTCCGTGGTCATGTCCTTCGTGATTGGAACGGTTGCCGCATCCTGCCAGAACCGCGCAGAATGCCATTGTCAATAGTATTGTTCTTTTCATTTTATGAATATTATATCAAGTATTTGTGGTGCATGAATAGCTGTAAGCCAGGATTTAACAGAATCCTGTGCTACAGACTTACCCTACGACTTTATCTAATTCCTTGAAATCGAGGAATATACGTAAAACCGTAAAGTTATGCGATGACCGGTGGGGCGTTAGGCGCCAAAGAGCAGACAAGCGGCGGCGCCATTTTAGGTACGATGTCCCCGGAAGCATATTCATAAACCGTGCTTTCGAGGTTGATTGTCAGAAGGTTGGCAAGAGCGGCGAGGATCGGGGATATGTTGGCTTCGTCGCCATCGTAGTCCTGGTGGTCAACATGCAGTGTTTCCGACGGGAAGTACTGTTTGTGCGCCACGCAATGGCTCTCGTCCTCGTTGTGGTTGGCGTCCGAATGATGAGTGTGCGCATCGTCTATGCAGCCGTCCAGTCCGCAGACTTCCTCCGCGATGCAGATCATGGTTTCGTGGTGATGGTGCGGCAGCACAGTCGCCAGCGTCACCATCATCATCGCCAGAAAGATCGGCACTATGGACAATTTCCTCATCATAAATCCTTTCGGACAATCATGGCAAATTTAGTAAATATTTCTGAATATGGAAAGTGAATAGATATAGCCGTCAATATATTGGCCGCGGGAGGCTTTGGCTCCCGAAGAGGGAGGGGACCCGCTATGCGGGGAGGACCTCCCGCGGCCAATATATTGACGGCATACCTTGTGTTCCTAAGTGGCTGTCACGAAGTGACTGAGGCAAATATGTCTCAGTTACTTGGAACTGAGATATTCATCAATCGCCGCCGCTGCCTTGCGACCCGCACCCATGGCGAGGATTACGGTGGCGGCTCCGGTCACGGCGTCACCGCCGGCGAATATGCCCTCTCTGGTCGTGCGGCCTTCGGCATCAGCCTCAAGCCCGCCACGACGTGTGGCCTGAAGTCCCTTCGTCGTGTTGACGATCAACGGATTCGGAGCAGTTCCAAGAGCCATGATCACAGTCTCGGTCGGGATCTCGAACTCGGATCCCGGAATCGGGACAGGGGAGCGGCGGCCGCTTGCGTCAGGCTCACCGAGCTCCATCCTGATGCACTTGATCGCCCTTACCCAGCCCTTCTCGTCACCGAGAATCTCAACCGGGTTGGTAAGCATCTGGAAGTCGATGCCCTCCTCTTTGGCGTGATGAACCTCCTCCTTTCTTGCAGGAAGCTCGTTCTCGGTACGACGATAGACTATGGTGGTGTCGGCACCAAGCCTCAGGGCTGTTCTCGCGGCATCCATCGCCACGTTTCCTCCACCGACGACACAGCACTTCTTCCCGGCGTGGATCGGGGTGAGATAGTCCTCGCGGAAAGCCTTCATAAGGTTGTTTCTCGTCAGGAACTCATTGGCGGAGAAAACCCCGTTGAGATTCTCGCCAGGAATGCCCATGAATTTCGGCAGACCGGCTCCCGTGCCGACGAACACGGCCTTGTAGCCTTCCTTGCCCATCAACTGGTCGATGGTGACCGTCCTTCCGACAATCACATCGGTCTCTATTTTGACTCCGAGCGCCTTGACAGCGTCGATCTCGCGCTTGAGGATGGTGTCCTTAGGAAGCCTGAACTCAGGGATGCCATATTCCAACACACCGCCGGCCTTGTGGAGGGCTTCGAAGATCGTGACATCGTAGCCTTTCTTGGCCAGGTCGGAGGCGCAGGCCAGGCCTGCAGGTCCGGAACCGATGATGGCAACCTTCGCGCGGCCAGGGGCCGGAGCGGCTGGCGCCTCGACAGGATTGGCGCCGGTCGTGGCAGAGTAGTCGGCCACAAACCTCTCCAGCTTTCCGATGGCCACAGGCTCACCCTTGACACCGAGGATGCAGCTGCCCTCGCACTGGCTCTCCTGCGGGCAGACACGTCCGCAGACGGCCGGAAGGGAGGAGTCCTCGGCGATGATGGCGGCGGCTCCGGCGATGTCACCTGCGGCCACCTTGGCGATGAATTCAGGAATCTTCACGCTGACAGGGCAGGCCTGCACACAGCGGGGATTCTTGCAATGGAGACAGCGTGTGGCCTCTGTCGTGGCTTCCTCAAGGTTGTAGCCGTAGCAGACCTCTTCGAAATTATGCGCGCGTACCTTCGGATCCTGCTCGCGTACCGGTACTCTTGGTATTCTCTGTGCCATTATATTCCTATTTTAGATTTAACCTCCGTCTCCTCGGGCCTGTATTGTCCGAGACGCCTCATGGCCTCGTCGAAATCAACGTCGTAGCCGTTGAACTCAGGACCGTCCACGCATGCGAACTTCACTTTTCCGGCCACGGTCACGCGGCAGGCACCGCACATCCCCGTGCCGTCCACCATCAGCATGTTCAGGCTAACGTCCTCAGGGATGCCGAGTTTCTTGCAGGTCAGGGTGCAGAACTTCATCATGATCATAGGACCGATTGACACTGCCTGGGTATATTCCTTACCCTCATTGACCAGTTTCTCAAGCAGGCCGGTGACCATTCCGTGGAATCCTTCCGAACCGTCGTCAGTGCAAAGGTAGAGGTTGTCACAGGCGGAGGCCAGCTCTTCCTTGTAGATAAGAAGATCCTTGGTCTTCGCTCCGATGATGACATCGACCGCTATGCCTCTCTCGTGCAGCCATTTAGCCTGAGGGTAGACCGGAGCGGTGCCGACACCGCCGGCGATGAATATGTACCTTTGGCCTTTCAGATCCTCATTCGTCTTGTCAACGAAGGCGGAAGGGTTGCCCAGAGGTCCCACGACATCGCTGAAGAACTCGCCTTCGGCCTTGGAGATGATCGCGGCCGATGACGCTCCTATGAGCTGGGTGACGATGGTCACCGTGCCGTTCTCCCTGTCGTAGTCACTGATGGTAAGTGGTATGCGTTCGCCCTTTTCGTCGGAGCGGACAATCAGGAACTGCCCAGGTTTGGCGGCCTCGGCAATCCTTGGAGCCGACACCACCATCTTGCAGATGTTTGGAGTCAGCATCACTCTTTCAAGAATCTTGAACATAAGCTATCTAAAAATAGTGTTATTAAATGTAGCGGGCAAATGTAGGAAATTAAGTCGATATTCCAAATTATTCCCGAATATATGATGCAGGATCGCGCCCGATTGTCCGGTTTTGCGTTCGTTCTGTTGATTTGCCATAATTTAGTAAGCGTTAATGATTATTTAGCTTCGGAAATGTGTGTTTTGAAGGATTTTAATTGTATATTCGCAAAATTAGAGATGAGTGCCGAAAGGTACTATGTCCGTGACGATAAATGACACATTGATATGGCAAAGAAATCTACCTTCAAGTCCAATTGGCCGAAGTATCTTCTCCAGTGGGGAGTGCTGGCGCTGCTGGTTTTCTTCTTGAGCGGACTCGCTTCGCTCGTGTTCACTGACATGAATGCTCCGGATCCGGAAAAATACTGCCCTTTCGGCGGCCTGGAGGCATTGGGAACCTATTTCGCCAACGGTTCATTGCCTTGCTCGATGACAAGCATGCAGATCGCGATGGGTGTTGTCCTCGCGGCGGCAGTCGTGCTTCTCGGCAAGCTGTTCTGCGGCTATCTCTGTCCCGTCGGAACGGTGGAGGATCTTCTGAAGAAACTCAGGCAGGCCATCGGGTTCAACGCCTTCAACATCAATGAGCGCAGTGTCGCCGACAAGGTGCTGAGGATCGTGAAGTACGTGCTTCTGTTCATTACCTTCTACATGACATTGACCGCAAGCGAGCTCTTCTGCAAGAATTTCGACCCGTACTACGCCACGGCCACGGGATTCAAGGGTGAGATCACGCTTTGGATGTCCGTCGCCGCGTTGGCGCTTGTGCTTATCCCCGGTCTTTTTGTGGACAGGTTCTGGTGCAAGTACATCTGCCCGCTCGGAGCGATCTGCAACTCCCTCAAATTCTGGGTGTGGATGGTCGTGCTGGTGGGTGTGTGGTGGATTCTTGACCTTCTCGGACTACAGTTGCCTTGGGTCTGGCTGCTTGGAGCCATGTGTCTGCTCGGCTACCTGCTGGAGATCCTTTGCGGAAGGCCAAAGCCGCAGCTGCTCGGCGTGGTTATCGACAACGGCAAATGCAACGGCAACTGCCGCCTCTGCCAGAAGAACTGTCCTTATAATATTGATGTCCCGTCATTTGAAGGCAAGGTCAATTCTGTTGACTGCACCCTTTGCGGCGAGTGTGTCGCCTCCTGCCCTCTTGGCGCCCTCAGTGTCGGCGTAAGAAAGGAGGTTGATGGAAAACGCTGCAAGTCAGCCAAGTATATTCCTGCGGTACTGACTGTCGTGGCTGTCGCCATAGCGTTCATCATCGGAGGAAAGTTCGAGGTGCCTACAATCGACGAGAAGTGGGGGATAGAACCGGGAATGAAACTGGAGACGGTCAGGATGGAAGGCCTCAAGTCGGTCAAGTGCTTCGGCAGTTCGATGGCCTTCAAGGCCAGGATGGAGAAGGTGGCGGGAGTCCATGGAGTCAGGACATTCGTCGGAAGCCACACGGTCGTGGTCACCTATGACGCCAACGCCATCGACGCCGCGAAGGTCGAGGCTCTGGTCTTCGTCCCTTCCAAGTTCAGGGTCAACAGCCTGGAGCCGGAGCAGTACGACTCGCTCAAGTGCGTGACCATAAGGACGGAAAAGATGTTCGACAAACTCGACCTCAACTACCTCGGAATGCAGATGAGACTCACGGAAAAGAAGATATTCGGTCTGGAGTCCATCTACGAGTGCCCTCTCATCGTCAAAGTGTACATGGCGCCTGACGAGGATCTGGACGAGGCGTGGTTTAAGAATATTGTCGAGAAGAAGACCCTTGAGATGCCGGTTCACGGCGGCGGGGTCAAGACGATGGATCTCGGATTCAAGTTCATCCGTTTGGAGAAGGGAAGCACCATGATCTCCACTCCAGACTACCTAAGGATGATGTTCGACCAGTTCGCCGCTGAATATGCCCGTGAAACCAATCTTGACACGGCCCAGTGGTGGTACGAGATTGTTGACCGCAGCTACGAGAAGCCTATCGTGAAGAGAGGGATGCCATTCCTCAGCAACCATCTGTCCTCCCATGAAGGGGTTCTGGGAACATACCTCACCCTTAACGATGATCTGGAGCCATGCATCCGCATACGTTACACGGCTCCGATGACCGAGGCCTCGCTTTTCGAACTGATGACGATGCCGAAATGGACCATCAAGTTCTCGGATGATGACATCCGTGAAGTTGACGCCAAATTGAGTTTCGGAAAACCGGGCCGCAGCATCCCCGTCAAATAAGCGTTCATATTCATAAATAGAGGTTATTTCTGTTGCCGCTTAATTAGATGAAAGGAATATTCATCGCGCTCGCCTTGCTTTTCGCCGCGTCTTTTACAGCCAGGCTTGATGCGCAGATCGTCATATCTGATGATATGTTCGGACGCACATCGTTCAAAGTGACGGCTCAGGTTCTTGACTCGCTCACCAAAGAGCCGGTCGCGTTCGCTTCGGCCTATCTGCGGCATCCCAAGGACACGGTCATCACAAGTTTCGCGTTGACGGACACCTTGGGAAAGGCGACATTGAAGGATGTGACCAAGGGGGAGCATCTGCTTTGCATTGAATATCTTGGCTACAAGCCGGTCTACAGGAGGATCTTCGTCCGGGGCAACTTCGACGCCAAGGTCATCCTGATGCAGCCGGACGACAAGATGCTGAAGGCTGCGTCAGTCTCCGCTGTCGGCACTCCGATGGAGATAAAGGGCGACACTCTTATCTATAACGCCTCTTCTTTCAGGGTTATGTCCAACGACAACCTTGCGGATCTGCTGAAGAAGATGCCAGGCGTGGAGGTAGGCGAGGACGGAACCGTCAAGGTCAACGGCAAGGAAGTCAGCAAGATAACGGTCGGAGGCAGGACGTTTTTCCTTGGGGACAACAAGGCCACTCTCGACAACCTTCCGGCCCGGATCGTTGACAAGGTGAAGGTCATCGACAAGGAGTCCGAGTCCGCCGAGTTCACCGGCATCAAGGGGGACAAGGAGAAGGTGATGGATGTGGAGTTGAAGGAGGAATATAAGAGCGGATGGTTCGGCAACGCCAAACTCTCGGGAGGAACGACTGCTTCAGGCAAGGATGACAACGGATTCAAGGAAAGGAAGGATCTGCTCTTCAGCGGCTCCGCGATGGTCTCGGCCTACGGCGAGAGGAACCAGCTCACGACCATAGCCAACGGCTACAACTTCATGGCTCCCGGATCCGGGATGCTGGTCATGTATGACGGTAATGAGAGCGATGTCCCGTCATTGCCGTACAATGGCATGCACAGAAGATGGCAGGTGGGGACGAACTTGAACTCGGATGTGATAAAAGGCTTCACTACAGATGCTTCGGTTGTTTACTCATCAGAGAACGTGGACAAGCGTTCGAGGACTGACCGGACTTCATTCAAGGAGGATGGCGACCTTTTCGACACTTCAGGCGAGGTTGAGAACGGCAATCTGGACAAGTTCAGTGTGCGCGCCGAGTTCAAAAAGAAAAACAGGAAGAAGACATCACTTTACTTTGAGCCATACTTTTCCTGGTATGACTACAACAACACTTCCACTGGCAACACACAGTCGCTTATGGAAGGTGTGGAGAGAAACCGTTCGGTGTCAAACACATTTTCAAAGAAGAGTGGAATCTCCACCGGAGGTGATTTGAGCGCCGGAATCAAGAAACTCGGCAAAGATAAACGCGCGTTGACCCTTGATCTTGACTACACTTTGAGTGCGAATGACGGAAAATCGACAGAATATTCAAAAACAACGTTCGCTTCTTCAGGCAAAGAGGACATTCGTGATCTGATTTACGACAAGGACGGCAGTTACAGTGACATAGGCGGATCGCTCAAATACGTCGAGCCGTTCGGCAAGAACTGGGCGCTGTCCGCGACATTGAGCTCGCGCTATAGTGTAAGGAAGTCAACCAGTGACGCGTCCAATGCTGACGGATCGGCCAACGACTACTACTCGTCTGTGTCGGACAACTACTATTTCTCCAATGTGGGGCAGATTCTGGCTCAGTACAACAAGGGAAAGACCAACGTGCAGTTCGGTGGTCAGGCAAGGCTCTACAAGAACGAGAACTACGCCCGCTCTTTCGGGCTTGACACCAAGACAGGGGTTGACGAGTGGCAGACAACGCTTTCGCCTTTCGTGAACGTGAGGTATTCAGACAAGAACAACAATGTGTATTTCAGACTGTCCAGCAGAACGGCCAGGCCTTCTTCCGCCAGCATTGTGCCGACATTCAACATTGTCAATCCTACAAGGATCACGGCCGGAAACATTTACCTTAAACCGGTTACAAAAGAATCTGTGACCACCACCTACAGGGGCTCTTGGGGGAAAGCCCGGTTCAATGGATGGCTGTTCGGAGATTATTCCTCCAATTCGCAGGTGTCAGCCATCTGGTTTGATGAGAACAGCGTCAGATATTCGATTCCGGTGAACACTAAGAAACCTTCCTATAGTTACAGCTCCGACTTTAATTTCTTCACCCCATTGTCAAAGGACGGTAAACTGCAACTCTCCGTCAATGGTGGATTTGGTGTCACCAGATCTGTAAGTTATCAAAGCAAAGGCACTCTCGACAATCTTGAGATCGACCTTGACTCTTTTGACTACACCGACTTTATGAGCAAATTCTGGGGAGACGCTTCCGGAAACCTTTTCTACTCCGGACAGAGCGGCTTTCAGGAAAGCTTGACCCGAAGTGTCAGAACGAATATTAGTATGATGGTAACCTTGAATCTCGAACGCTTCTCTCTGCAACTCGGGTCAGGGGTTAATAATTCAAAATCAAGATATTCCCTGGATTCAAAGGCGGATACAGATGTTTGGGATACAAATTTTGGAATAAGTCCATCCTATACATCGCCTCATGAGTTTGAGTTTCAGTCGGATTTCTCCTATGTGATCCTCAGAGGCTATGGCTCCGGGTACGATGATGACTATGTCCGCTGGAATTTCAGTGTCGGAAAGAACATAAAGTCTTTCAATATCACCCTTACCGCTCAGGACTTGCTCGACAGCGCAAGGTCACTGATGCGTACCGTGCAGGATGATTACGTCCAGAACTCCTACACGAATGTGCTCGGCCGCAGGATCATCCTCTCCTTCACATGGAACTTCGGCAAGATGGACGCCTCCAAGAGCGGAGCGGCCCAGAATGCCATGTGGAACATGGCGTACTAAAGCAGATGCCCCAGGAAGCGCGCCTTCTCGGAATCTGACATACCACGCCTGCGGGCATATTCATCAATCGCCTTCTGGCTGACGCGGCGGCGGACGATGTGTTTCCTGTAGGAACCGTCAGGCTGCTCCTCGTAAGTGATTTCATTCCTGTGGCAGGTCACGGGTATTGCTTCATTTGTTCTCGTTCGTTTTGTTTGTGTCTGTTGATCAGCCTTCGGCCTTCGGATGCTTGATTTCGACAATGGTCAGGACATCACTATCGACCTTGAACCTTACGTTCAAGTCATTGAATATCATTCCGTAGACTTTGTCGGGGTCGTTCTGGTAACTTGGCCTCGGGTCTTGCGCCAACACCTCTTCCAGGGCGGCAACATCGGCTTTCGTCCATCCGGCTACTTCGAAAGGCTCAGTGACCGAAGGAGCGAACACAACCTTCAGCGGATTCCACTCCTTCCCGTCCACGAACCCGGATGCCGCCTCCGGATGGCTGTCCGCGTAGGTGACGTAAGGCTTTATGTCGTAGATCGGTGTCCCGTCCATCAGATCCGCGCCAAGAACATTGATCACCGGCCCGACAGGCTTGCCGTCCGGATCCTTGGCATCATATTCAATGGATTCCAGCCTGACTGACGAAAGCCCCAAACCGTTGGGTCTGAATGGGGAGCGGCTCGCGAAGACCCCGATCCTCTCGTTCCCGCCCAGCCTCGGCGGCCTCACGGTCGCCTGGAATGTCTCTCTCTCGGCGACCGAGGAAGTCGCCTCGGCAGCCGACCGAGGCTTGTTCCCTGAGAACCCCCAAATCAGCCAGATATATTCAAACCCTTCCAGCCCTCGCACAGCGTCAGCGCTCCGGAACCGAGGCTCGAACACAATCCGGCCTTTCAGCTCAGGAACCAACCCTGCCTGCCTCGGGATCCCGAACTTGGTCCTGAACGGCGAGATGAAACGCGCTACCGGCTCAATGAACATAGCTTACCCGATCCCATTTCAGAGCGTCCTCATCCTGAGGCTTGCGCTCGTCGGCAGGATGCCCGACGGCGATCAGGCACAGCACGGAGCATTCCGCCGGGATTCCGAGAATCTCCCTCACCTTCTCCTCGGCGCTCACTCCAGCCTCCTTGCTGTTTCTTCCCCTGACGTGGCACCAGCAGGAGCCAAGCCCGAGATCCTCGGCCTGGTACTGCATCGAGACAGCCGCTATGGCGCCGTCCTCAATCCACAGTTCCTGCTCCCGAGGCTCGCCCAGAACGGCGATGACAACCGGAGCCCCGGCGACAAACTGTGACCCCGCCTCGCGTATTTCCGAAAGCCGGCTTATCCTATCCTTGCTGTCCGTGACCACGAACCGCCATTTTCTCTGCCCCTTTGCCGTAGGTGACATCAATGCTGCCCTCAGGATTGTCCTGACATCCTCCTCGCTGACACACTCGTCCGTGAAGGATCTGTGACTTCTGCGCCTCCGCGCCAGTTCCTTGAAAGATTCCATACTCATTTACTCCTTTTCCGCAAAGTTACAATTATTCTTTCTCATGATGAATAACGAAGTCGCTAATAATTGGAGGTGTAGCCCATGGCGGATGAGTTGCATCGTTGCAAATTATTAATTGAAAACCACATCTTGAAATCAAATTTTTCGTCATAAATGCGTAAAACGTTATAAAAAATGAAGATTTAATTGGTTTTGTTGAAAAAATGTAATAAATTGGAGCCGTAATAAAGCCTTACATCCGATGGATAACAAGACAAAGTCAACAGACATCCCTCAGAAGGGGAACATTCTTATCATCAACACGGGGTCTACGACCACGAAACTCGGCTATTTTTCCGACGGTGTCCGTGTGTTTGACACGAAACTGGAACACACCGCGGAGGATGTCGCCAAATATCCCTCCGTAATGGATCAGTCCGACATGCGCCACAAGGCTATCAAGGATTTCATGGCCTCCAAAGGCATTCCGCTTGAGGACGTGGACATCGTGATGGCCCGCGGCGGTCTGATCGTGCCTGTCATCACAGGTGTCTACAGCGTCAACCAGGACATGCGTGATGTCCTGAAAAGCTGCCGCGACGGGAACCATGCCTGCAACCTGAGCGCCATTCTGGCGGACGATGTCGCCAAGGAGATCAACCAGATCCGGGCGGAAAAGCATCTGACACCGCGCTTCGGTGAGTGTGTGGCCTACATCGCAGACCCTCCTATGGCGGACGAGATGCTGCCGGAGTGCAGGATGGGAGGTATCCCTGAGTTCACCAGAAAGACCCTCTTCCATGCCCTCAACTCAAGGGCTATTGTGAGAAGATACCTCCGTGAGCACGGACACAAGACCAATGATGTCACCCTCATCGTGGCACACATGGGAGGCGGAGCCACAATCTCGCTTCACAGGAACGGGAAGGTGATCGACACCAACCACGGCCTCGGCGGTGACGGCCCGATCACTCCGGAAAGAGCCGGCTGCTGCCCTCCGTTCGAACTGATCGACATGTGCTTCAGTGGGAAATACACCAAGGAGGAGATCCAGAAGAAGCTCATAGGCAGGGGAGGAGCGGTCGCCTACTTCGGCACGAACAGCATGCTCGATGTCGAGAACATGGCCAATGACGGCAACGAGCTGGCCCAGGTTTTCCTCAAGGCCTATGTCCTGAACATCTGCAAGTACATCGCCGCGATGGCCGCCACGGCGGACGGCAAGGTGGACGCGATACTTCTGACCGGCGGCATCGCCCACAGCAAGATGCTGATGGACGCGATAAAGGCCAAGATCGGCTTCATCGCCCCTGTGGAGGTTTTCCCTGGAGAGGATGAGATCAACAGCCTGGCGGAGAACGGCTACATGATCCTTTCCGGCCAGACGAAGATCCACACCTATAACAAAGACAGATTGATAGAAGACTAAACCGCTTAATTAATAGTAATGAAGAATATCGATTGGAGCAAGCTGTCTTTCAGCTACACCCAGACCAGGGCTTTGGTCTACAGCCGCTGCATCGACGGCAAATGGGAGTCACCGGTGGTGACGGAGGATTTCAACATCTGTTTCAACTGCTTTGCGGGAATATTTCATTACGCCCCTTCTTGCTTTGAGGGACTTAAGGCATTCCGAGGCGTAGACGGCAAGATCAGGCTTTTCCGTCCTGACCGCAACGCCAGGAGAATGGCGGACAGCGCCAGGTATCTTGACATGCCGTACCCGTCTGAGGAGTTGTTCATCGAGATGTGCGTGCGCTGCGTGAAGGAGAACATTGAATATCTCCCTCCTTACGAGGCGAGCGGCGCCTCTCTCTACCTTCGTCCGGTCCTCTTCGGCATCAACCCGCAGTTGGGCATCCAATCCGCCAAGGATGTGATGTTCGCCGTGATGTGCTCGCCTGTGGGGACATATTCAGGAGCCAAGAGCCTGACTCCAGGTACCGCCGTGATCTCAAGGAACTACGACCGCGCCGCGACGTTCGGCTCCGGATGCCACAAGCTCGGCGGCAACTACGCCCAGTCACTGCATGCCTACAACCTCGCGCACAGCACGGGTTACCGTGAGCTGCTGTTCCTGGACACCGCCACCAAGACCACGATCGAGGAGTTCGGCTCGTCCAACTTCTTCGCCATCAAGGGCAACACCTATGTGACACCTCGTTCCGGAAGTGTTCTGCCTTCAATCACGAACCTGAGTCTCCGTACCGTGGCCGCCGACATGGGGATGGATGTTGAGATCCGCCCGATCAAGGTCGAGGAACTCAGTGAGTTCGATGAGGTCAACTCCTGCGGCACAGCTGTTGTGATCACTCCGATCTGCAGCATCGACGACAAGCCGGCCCTGGAGTGCGAGGACGTGTCACGCCGTTACAGGTTCCCATCGGGAGACAAGTGCGGTGTGGTCAGCGAGAAGCTCTACAACCGTATCGTAGGCATCCAGAAGGGAGTCCACGAGGACACCCACAACTGGTGTCTGTTCATCGACTAGACGATGGAATTAGAGGCAATAGAAAAGATTCTTGTGGAAGGCGGGACTGACGAGGCGATCCGTCTGCTTGATGAATATATCACCTCCGCTCCGGAACCGTCCGACCGCGCCTACTATCTTTTGGGCAACGCCCACAGGAAGAAAGGTGACTGGAGGATGGCGATCAACAACTATCTGGAGGCCATGGCGATAAATCCTGAAAGCCCGGCGGCCAACGCCTATGCGATAGCCAACGAGATCCTGGATTTCTACAACAAGGATATGTACAATCAATAAACAACAAGGTATTATGGCTAAAATGAAAGGAGCGACCGTGGTCGACACCGAGAGATGCAAGGGCTGCAATCTCTGCGTCGTCGCCTGTCCGCTCGATGTCCTTGCTCTTACGACCAAGGAAGTGAACCGTAAGGGCTACAATTTCGCCCACGAGGTTCTTGCTGACACCTGTACGGGCTGCGCGTCCTGCGCGACAGTCTGCCCTGACGGGTGTATAACCGTTTACCGTCTTAAAACAGTCTAAGCTATGGCAGATCAGGAAATCACTTTGATGAAAGGCAATGAGGCCATTGCCCACGCAGCGATCCGCTGTGGTTGTGACGGCTATTTCGGCTATCCTATCACCCCTCAGTCCGAAGTTCTTGAGACTTTGGCCGCCGAGAAGCCTTGGGAGACCACCGGAATGGTTGTTCTCCAGGCCGAGAGCGAGGTTTCGTCGATCAATATGGTCTATGGCGGAGCCTGCACGGGAAAGAGGGTGATGACTTCTTCTTCCAGCCCGGGTGTCAGCTTGATGCAGGAAGGTTTGTCCTATATGGCTGGAGCCGAGCTTCCGGCCCTTGTCGTGGACGTTATGCGTGGAGGTCCCGGCCTTGGAACCATCCAGCCGAGCCAGGCGGACTATTTCCAGGCCTGCAAGGGAGGCGGTCACGGAGACTATCACCTGATTGTACTCGCTCCGGCGTCCGTTCAGGAAATGGCTGATTTCGTGGACCTTTCCTTTGAACTCGCGTTCCGTTACCGTAACCCTGCGATGATCCTTGCCGACGGCGCCATCGGGCAGATGATGGAGAAGGTTGTCCTTCCTCCGTTCAAGCCTCGCCGCACCGAGGAGGAGATCATCAAGGAATGCCCTTGGGCCACGACCGGACGTGTCGGAGGAAGAAAGCCGAACATCATCACTTCCCTTGAGCTCCGTTCCGAGGAGATGGAGGTCATCAATCTTCGCATCCAGAAGAAATACAAGGAGATAGAGGAAAAGGAAGTCCGCTACGAGGAATATCTTCTTGAGGATGCTGAATATGCCATCGTGGCTTTCGGCTCAGCGGCACGTATCGCGAAGAAGAGCATCGAGATCGCCCGCAGTCAGGGCATCAAGGTCGGTCTTCTTCGTCCGATAACCCTCTGGCCTTTCCCTACGAAGGAAGTCCAGAAACTCGCCGGAAAGGTGAAGGGAATCCTCTCACTGGAGATCAACGCCGGCCAGATGGTCGAGGACATCCGTCTCGCTGTCGAGGGCAAGGTCCCAGTACAGCATTTCGGACGTCTCGGAGGCATCATTCCTGATCCGGACGAGGTTGTGGATGCGATCAAACGTCTGTTCTAAATCTGAAGACACAATGACAAGAGAAGAAATAATCGAGAAAGGACAGGTTGTCTATAAGAAACCTACCTTGCTGAACGACACTCCGATGCATTACTGCCCAGGTTGCAGCCACGGAGTTGTGCACAAGATAGTCTCCGAGGTGATCGAGGAGATGGGAATGACGGACAAGACGATCGCCATCTCTCCTGTGGGCTGCGCCGTGTTCGCCTACAAGTACATTGACGTTGACTGGGAGGAGGCCGCCCACGGTAGGGCTCCGGCACTTGCCAGCGCGACGAAGCGTCTCTGGCCGGACAGGCTCGTGTTCACCTATCAGGGTGACGGAGACCTCGCCTGCATCGGAACAGCCGAGACGATCCACGCCCTGAACAGAGGCGAGAACATCACGATCATATTCATAAACAACGCTATCTACGGAATGACCGGTGGGCAGATGGCTCCGACGACCCTTCTTGGGATGAAGACAGCGACCTGTCCTTACGGCAGGGAAGTGTCGCTTCACGGCTACCCGCTGAAGATCACGGAGATCGCCGCTACACTTGATGGCACCTGCTACGTGACCCGTCAGGCTGTTCACACCGTGGCTGCCATCAACCGCACGAAGAAGGCGATCAGAAAGGCGTTTGAATATTCAATGCAGGGCAAGGGCTCCAACCTCGTCGAGGTTGTGTCCACCTGCAACTCTGGTTGGAAGATGAGCCCGGAGAAGGCCAACAAGTGGATGGAAGAGAATATGTTCGAGTTCTATCATCTTGGAGACCTCAAGGACAAAGGCGTAGAACTTTAAATCGACAAGGCTATGACAGATGAGATAATTATTGCAGGATTCGGAGGACAGGGTGTCCTCTCGATGGGTAAGATTCTGGCTTATGCCGGTCTGATGGAAGGAAAGGAGGTCACCTGGATGCCGGCCTATGGTCCGGAGCAGCGTGGCGGTACCGCCAATGTGACCGTGATTGTCAGCGATGATCCGGTTTCCTCCCCGATCCTTTCCAGCTACGACATCGCCATTGTGCTTAACCAGCCTTCACTTGAGAAGTTCGAGCCTAAGGTAAAGCCGGGTGGAATCATCATCTACGACGGCTATGGAATCAACGAGCCGCCGACACGGAAGGACATCAAGGTCTATCGCATAGACGCCATGGACGCCGCGGCGGAGATGAACCTCATCAAGACGTTCAACATGATCGTGCTTGGAGGTCTGTTGAAGATCCGTCCTGTCGTGAAGATCGACAGTGTGCTTGCCGCCTTGAGGAAGACCCTGCCGGAGCGCCACCATCATCTTATCCCTAAGAATGAGGAGGCCATCCGGAAAGGTATGGAAATCATCAAGGAAGTCTAATTATCAAGCCAGTAGCGTAAGTCATAATAGGTTCTTTTGAACTTGATGGTGGCTACGCTTTCCGTGCTTATGCTGACGAGCCCGATTCCGCCCTCGACATTGTTCGGGAAGGAGACGGGCTCGGTCAGTGTTGTGTCTCCGTCCAGATAGTCGTAGATGCTGAGCGCCTTCAGGTAGTAGTACTCGTCTTTGGTAATTCCACGGATGGTCACTTTGAAGTTACTCTCTGACTCCAAACGGTCATAATTCAGGAGTCCGTGCGGCCCGATGAAGATTTCTTTGGCATTCACGCTGAACCCTATGTTGAATGTCCCGTCGGAGAATTGCCTGTCCGAAAACACTCTGAATGTGTTCTCGGACGCACCGGCGAGGTCAATATCCTCGACTGGCGCCCCATCGTTCAGTATCGGGTCGTTGCCTTTGTCAAGGCGGATGAAACGATACCCCCTTGTCTCTTCCCAGGTCCTTGCGTCTTCGTCTTTGTGCGCGTACCTGATTTTTTTGTCGATCCACGAGCACCCGGAGAGAATCCTGTAGAAGTTGTCCTCACCGGTGATGTCCTTGCCTTTGACACGGATCCGGTAAACGTTATCCCCATATTGATCCTTTTGACGCAGAGTGTCGGTTATGCTGAATTCCGGCGCCTTTGGAACGACCACTTCCGAATAAGCCTTGTAGGCTCCGTCATCGGCCTCCGCCTCGATTCTCACTACATCACCTGGCTTGAAACCGGCCTTGAACGAGTATCTGGTCTGGTTGGTCTTGCCGGCGGCGTTGGGTCCTGCCGTGTACACATCTTTATGGTGTTCGTCTCTATAGTAGTGGCCGTAGATGTGCAGATCCTCCTTGATGAACAAGTCGTCATCACGGTTGTCAAGTTTTCCGTCAGCCACAAGAACGCCGTTGACATAGCACTTGACCGAACCTGATTTGATTCTCTCGACGCGGTCACTCTTGCTTACCGCCAGATAGACAAGATGCAAGGTGTCGCCAACCGTCATCTGCGAGTTTACTATCAGCTGTGGCTTGATGTCTTTCAGGTTGTAATCAATGTCCTTCGTGCAGGCTCCGAGCAGGACGGAGGCCGCTGCTGTGCATATAATAAGTCCTCTCATCTCTTTAGAAATTATAAGTGTAGCTGAATGACGGGATTATAGGCAGGATTGTGACAGACTTGAGTTTCGCCTTCCTTGTGTAGAGGCTTGATTCGGAATTACCTTTCGTGTCTGCCTTGTAATAGACAAAATTCGGATTCAACCTGTTGTAGGCGTTATAGATTCCGAAGTTCCAGATGCTTTCACCACGTCTTAGCCGCTTGTGGTAATTGACTCCGATGTTTAGCCTGTGGCTTGGCGGCAACCTGTAGTTGTTTCGGTGCGGAGCATAGTCGATCTGCGTGAATGTTCCGTCAGGAAGCATCACGATGCTCTCCCTTTCCGGGATTGTCGTGGTGCCTCCGGTCGCGAAAGTCCACACCGCGCTGAGATCCCACTTCTTTCCGAGTCGCTGGTTCACGACAAGAGAGATGTTATGCCTTCTGTCATAGCGGTAAGGATAGCGTTCTCCGTTGTTGATCAGTCCGTTGGAGAAGACTCTGTCACTTTTGGCCAGAGTGTAGCCCAGCCACCCCGTTGTCTTTCCAATCGTTTTCTGGATGAAGACCTCTACGCCGTACGCCCGTCCGTCGCCCATCACGACATTGTCCTCCCAGGACTGCGAGCTTGCCATGAAGGAGACTCCGTCCTTGTACTCAAGCACATTGTGCATGTCCTTCCAGTAGCCCTCTACGGAAAACTCCCAACCCGGCAGTCCGTTGTAGTACAACCCCAATGAGTATTGATCCGCCGTCACAGGCTTGATGTTCCTGGTGATAGGCACCCAGAGGTCGATCGGCAGGGTGATCTGAGCCGAGGAGAGAAGGTGGACGTACTGCGCCATCCTTGAATATGCAGCCTTGACGCTGACACCTTTGCCGAAATCCACCTTGGCGGACATTCTCGGCTCAGGTGACCAGTAGGTCCTGCCGCTTGTCAGGAACATCGCCAGATGTACGCCGGGATTGAGGGTCAGCCATTCGCCGATCGTGAAGTCATCCTCGATGTAGAAGGACATCTCGTGTCCGAGGCGGTTTTTCTCCTTTTTGTTAGTATATGTCGTGTCAGTGACCATCTGCCCTTTGTCGTTTTCCTTCTCAACGGTCGTGTAGGTCTCCGGAATGTAGGCATGGTTGACATATTCACCACCGAACTTGATGATGTGCCTCGGAGCAGGGGTGTAGTCGAAGTCGATCTTGGCGGTGAGGTCCCTGATGCCGGAGCCGTAGTCGAACTTGTACTTGTAGAAGTATTTAGTGTCCTGGCTTTTCTCGCTTGTCGTGTAGCCCATCCTCATCCTGTAGTCGGTGAAGGCCACGGTGGCGTTGGAGAACAGCCTGCCGTTGAAGACGTGGTTCCACCTCGCTGATGTGAGCAGATTGCCCCAGCGTATGTGGGTCTTGTCGTCGTACTTGCGGTATTCATTGCTTCCACCAGCGATCTCATATTCATCCTCGTCCATGAAGTGGAAGATGTCACGGCCATAATAGGCGTTCAGGAACAGCCTGTCCCTGTCGCTGAACCGGTGGGTCAGCTTGCCGTTCATGTCAAAGAAGTAGTAGTTGGCCGGGACTTTCGCCGCCCTGAGGATGCCGTCGAAAAGAAAGGTGTGCATCCCTCTGGCGCTGATGGAATATGCCGTCCTGCCTTTGGCGATCGGCCCTTCGAGGTGGAACTTGTCGCACAGGACACCGACACCTACTGTTCCGTGCGTCTCATGAAGGTTGCCGTCGTTGGTTCTCACGTCGATGATGCTGGATGTCCTGCCTCCGTAACGGGCCGGGAACGAGCCCTTGTAAAGCGTCACTTTCTTCACGGCCTCCGGTTGGAAGATTGAGAAGAGACCCAGCATATGCTCGGCATTGTAGAGAGAAATCCCGTCCAGAAGAAGCAGGTTCTCGTCCGGCCCGCCTCCGCGCACATATATTCCCGAAAAGCCCTCGGCACCGCTCTGCACTCCCGGCATCAGCTGGATTGTCTTCAGAACATCGGCCTCACCGAAGAGCACCGGGGTGTTCTTGATCATATTCATAGGAATCTCGATCGCGCTCATCTTCGTGGCCATGATTCCGGATTCCCTCTGCGCCGAGACAACCGCCTCCTTCAGCTCGCTGTTCGCCTTCAGCGCGACATTGACCGTAGTGTCACGGAGCAGGTCAAGCGTGAGGGTGACATCGTCGTAGCCCACGTAGGAGTACTTCAGGCTGACTCCTTTCCCTTGAGGGATCGTCAATGTGTAGAAGCCGTAGGTGTTGGTGGCGGCTCCCGCGCCGTCCGTGATGACCCCGGCTCCGATCAAAGTCTCTCCCGAGGCCTTGTCGGTGATGTGGCCGCTCACCGTGACCCTGGCTCTTGGGGTCTGTGCGTTCAGACCGCTCGCGGCACCTATGGCAAGTGCCGCCGCATAGGCGATTACGGTTTTGATCAGATGGTTATGGTATCTCATACTTTATCTATAAAGTCACTATTCATCTTTAGTAATCCTTAAAAGAATATTTAACGCTTACTAAATGCGGTAAAAAGCGATTATTGCATAGAAGCCGCATAGTTTCGCGGGTGCAAAATTGGCGAATTTTATCCGATTGACGGTGGCTTTAAGGGTGGTTTTTCTTAAATTTGTGGTCATGCAAAGAAAAATTCTTTATAATCTTTTTGTTTTTTTGCCCCTGACCTATGCCCTGCTTTTACCCGGATGCAAGGGAAAGGCTCCGGTTGATGAAGGGGAAGTGGTTGAGGATGTGAAGGATACGCTTCCACCCCTGGGCTTCTGGCCGGACTCGTTGGATCTTTCCGAGGATGTTGTGAGGAATGGCGAGACATTTACAGGACTGATGAACCGCCTCGGTCTTTCAATGAGCGACGCCTTGAAGGTGGCGCAGGCGTGCGACACGGTCTTTGATGTCCGTAAGATGCGCGCTGGCAACAAGGTCCAGGCCTATTGCCAGTTCGACACCAGCGGGACAGGAAGCAGCATCGGTCCGTCCCTGAAGTACGTTGTCTATGAAAGCAACAAGATCGACCGGGTAATATTCCGGACCACGGAACCGTTTGAGGTCTGGAGATGGTCCAAGCCGGTCGATAGCACCAGGGAGTATGCTGACGTGACCATCAGGACCTCTCTTTGGAACGACATGCTGGCAGCGGGGAGGTCGCCTCAGCTGATAGTGCCGCTTTCCGACATCTATGCCTGGTCTGTGGACTTTTTCGGTCTGCAGCCCGGTGATCGCTTCCGGGTACTTTACGAGCAGAGAACATGCGATGATGAGATAATAGCCGTTGACACAATCTATTACGCCGAGTTTATCCGCGACGGAAAACTGATTCCGGCCATCATGTTCGACCAGGGAGACGGCGGGAATCTTTACTGGAATGAGAAAGGGGAGAGTCTCAGGAAGGAGTTTCTGAAGGCTCCGCTCAAGTTCACCAGGATCAGTTCCGGCTTCTCCTACAACAGGAAGCACCCAGTCACGGGACGTGTCAGACCCCACACGGCGGTGGATTATGCGGCTCCGGTCGGCACTCCGGTGATGACGATCGGTGACGGCACGGTGATCAGCGCCGGATGGACGAACGGCGGAGGCAACACCGTCAAGGTCAGACACAACTCTGTCTACACCACGAGCTACATGCACCTTTCCCGCTATGGCTCCGGGATCAGATCCGGGGTAAGGGTGCGGCAGGGCGATGTCATCGGCTATGTAGGATCGACAGGGATGTCAACCGGCCCTCATCTGGATTTCCGTGTCTGGAAGAACGGTTCGCCGGTCAATCCGCTGAAACTGGACTCCCCGCCTTCCGAGCCGATTAGGCCTGAGAATATGCCGGCGCTGGACTCCACCTTCCGTCATTACAGACAACTGATCGATACATTGAGTGAAAGATAAACCAAAGAAATAGTTATGACGATGGGAATATTCAAGAGAATAGTTTTCTCGGTCGCCGCGCTTCTGGTGTTTTCTGTTCCGTCATGGGCGGTGTTCAATGAAAAGAACCTGACACAGACGCTCCAGGTGCTGCGCTATGAGCTTTGCAAGGCCTATCTTGAGATGGAGCGCAACCAGATGACGTTCGAGTCGCAGGATGACAGGCAACACGAGGAACTGGTGCAGCTGATCCAAAGCTGCAATGAGCTGTCGCTGATGCTTTACTCTCAGAAGCAGGACTTTACGTTTGACCTGACCTATGCCTTGCAGCAGGTTACCGACCAGTACCATAACTTCACGCAGAGCCGGATGCCGTACGACAACATCATCTCCTATCTTGATGTCGAGATAGACCGTTACGACAGGCTGGTGATGGCGCTGAAGGTGCTTCCTCCCGAGTTGGTGGAACTCCCTGACAGTCTGGGGCCTTCGTTGCTGGACTCCCTTGCTGCCACGCTCCGGAGCCGGCTCCTGCCGAATGATTCTTATTCGCAGACTCACTCGGATGACGCGGCGCATTCCGGACACAGTCATTTCGGCTTGTTCACCAAGGATGACAGTCATGTCCATGACTCTTTCACTCTTGACAGTCTCTCACAGGTCGCAAGGGACAGCTGCCTGTACTATTCGACAATGCTCTTGAAGATGTTTACGGACATCCGTGACCACATGATAGAGGACAATGAGTATTACGAGACGACCAACAAGCGCCTCAAGGAAGCCTACGACTATGCCCAGGGACGTTACAAGCAGGTCCAGAAGAAGATATTCATTGAAGGGCAGGACAATTACTGGACGATCCTGACAAACCTCAAGTCATATTCCCAAAGGGCGGTGAAAGATTTCAATGACAAATATGGCCGGGTGTATTTCACTGATGTCAGAAGTGAGTGGCGTGGGCCGATTGTCATCGGTTTCTCTTTCATGGTGCTGATCTACCTTGCCATAGCGACTCTTCTTAGCATGCTGATTGTCAAGATGCTGATGCGCCGCGTGAGATTCTTCAGGACGGAATGGTTCCTTAAGAGGGAGGCCGCCATATTCATGCTTGGAGCCGCGATCCTGTTCGTGATAGTCATCGGCGTGGCGAGGAATCTCTCATCAGCGTCGCATTTCTTCACGATGGCGTCCGGGCTTCTGATCGAGTTCGCCCTGCTTCTGATAGCGGTGCTTGCGTCTCTCCTCATACGCCACGGCAGCCAGCAGATCAACTACGGCATGCGGATCTATACCCCTATAATGCTGATGGGACTGCTGGTCATCACGTTCAGGATCATATTCATACCCAACAGCCTGATCGCGCTGGTGTTCCCGCCGCTGCTGGTTGTCTTCGGCTTTTGGCAGTGGGCCTCCATCCACCGCAACGGGCCGAGGGTTCCGAAGAGCGACAACACCTACGCCATAGCCTCGTTTGTGGTCACCGTCATCACATTCGTCATCGCCATCGCCGGCTACAGCCTGCTGGGACTACAGGTCTACATCTGGTGGATCTTCCAGCTTACTGTGCTTCAGCTGATTGTGGCGTGCGATGATCTTTTGAGAAAATACCGGCGCAGAAGAGTCGATGTGCTGGTGCGCGCCTACCGGATCAAGCACCGGAACGATGTGGGAAAGGACAAAGGCTCCTTCATCCTTGTCACGTGGCTGTACGATCTGCTCGAGATGTTCTGCATTCCTCTTCTGTACCTTCTTTCGATACCATTCTGTCTTTACCTGGCTTCCGAGGTGTTTGACCTCACGGAGATCTGCATGGACATGTTCTTCTACCCGTTCTTTAACTACGAGTACCTGCATCTGTCTGTGTCCAAGATAGTTCTGGCGGTTGGTCTGTTCTATGCCTTCAAGTACGTCTGCTATGTCGCGAGAGCGCTTTACAGGATTTACAAACTGAGGAAGACATTGAATCAGACCGGATACACGATCATCAGGGAAAGCGACTTGAACCTTACTCTGGCCAACAACGTGATCGGCATTCTGGTCTGGGGTACCTATTTCATCGTGACGGTCTCCTTGCTTAACATCCCTACGAAGTCCCTGTCGGTGATCACCGCCGGTCTCGCCGCCGGTCTCGGTTTCGCCATGAAGGACATTCTCAACAACTTCTTCTATGGTGTGCAGCTGATGTCCGGACGGCTTCGGGTAGGGGACTACATTGAGTGTGACGGAGTCCGAGGCAAAGTCGAGAACATCTCTTACCAAAGCACGCAGATCGAGGCTACCGACGGCAGCGTCATGGCGATACCGAACAGCTCGCTGTTCGCCAAGAACTTCAAGAACCTGACCCGCAACCACTCCTACGAGTTCCTCGGACTACCTGTCGGTGTCGCCTACGGAACGGATGTCGAGCGAACGAGAAAAGTGATACTCAGGGCCTTGGCTCCATTGCGCAAGCCTGACAAGTTCGGTCGCCCGGTGATTGACGAGAAGTACGGCGTGCAGGTGGTGCTGGGCGGTTTCGGCGACAGCAGCGTCGATCTGGTTGTCAAGCAATATGTTCTTGTGGACCAGCGTGTCGGCTACACGGCTGCTGCCAACGAACGGATCTACAACGCCTTGAACGAGGCCGGCATCCAGATACCTTTCCCTCAGCGGGACATCAACATCCGCCAGGTTCCCTCTTCAGAGAAATAATTGATTAAGAATATGATAGAGTTGGCTGTTTTCGTGTCCGGCGGCGGCACAAATTGTGAGAACATCATTAGGTACTTCAGCGGTTCCGACAGGGTGCATATGGCTCTTGTCATTGCCAACAAGCCGGGAATCCCGGCGCTGGAAAAGGCGGATAGGCTCGGCGTGCCTACAAGGGTGCTTCCGAAGGCGGATCTGAACCGCGAGGATGTGCTTCTGCCGCTGATGAGGGAATATTCAATCGACTTCATCGTCCTTGCCGGCTTCCTGCTGGTCATTCCTGATTTTCTGATCCGTGAATATGACCACAGGATGATAAACCTTCATCCCGCCCTTCTGCCAAAGTTCGGCGGCATGGGGATGTATGGCCATCATGTCCATGAGGCGGTCAAGGCTTCCGGCGAGGCGGAGACCGGAATGACTGTCCATTGGGTCAGCGGCAAGGTGGACGGCGGTGAGATCATCGCACAGTTCCGCACACCGATCTCTCCGGATGACACTCCGGACGACATCGCCGCCAAGGAACACGTCCTTGAGATGGAGCATTTCCCGCAGGTCATCGAGAAAGTGCTGGCCACCGTCTTCCCCCCTGTAGGCTGACTGTCAGGGACCATTAAACACAAACGTGCCTGCCGGATGCTTTTTCCGCATTGGCAGGCACGTGACCATTGAGTTGGACTAGACCGTGATCCTTTTCAGCTCGGAGATCCAAAGGTTCACCTGCGCGTCGGACGGCATCCGCCAGTCTCCACGAGGAGAGAAGCTCACGAGGCTGATCTTCGGCCCGTCAGGCATGCATGAACGCTTGAACTGCTGGCTGAAGAACCTCCAGTAGAACTTCTTGAGCCACAGCAGGATCGTCGCTTTGTCGAAAATGATGTCCGGATGGTTGTCCCCGGCGTTTTTCTCGACGTTTCCGTTCTCAGCCCCTCCGAATGCCCTGCAGGCCAGATAGAATATCTTGGACGGGGAGTAGCCGTAGCGGATGAAGTTGTAGATGAAGAAGTCGTGAAGCACGTAAGGACCGATCAGATCCTCCGTTTTCTGCCTGATCTGTCCGGTCTCGTCAGCCGGCATGAGTTCAGGACTGATCGGAGTGTCGGCGATGTCGATCAGGATCTCGGAGGCACTACGGCCTGCTTTGCCTGGCTTGTCCCTGAACACATTGGTCGCCGCCCAGCGGACAAGGTACTTGATCAATGTCTTAGGTACCGAGGCGTTCACAGAGTACATCGACATGTGGTCGCCGTTGTAGGTGCACCACCCGAGAGCCAGCTCGGAAAGGTCTCCCGTGCCGACCACGATGCCGTTCTCCTGATTGGCGGTGTCCATAAGGATCTGTGTCCTTTCCCTTGCCTGCGCGTTCTCGTAGGTGGAGTCCATCACTTTAGGATCGTGTCCGATGTCCTTGAAATGCTGCTCAACTGCGGCCACGACGGAGATCTCCCGGCTGGTTACGCCAAGAACCTCCATCAGATCCACGGCGTTGGATCTTGTGCGGTTGGTTGTGCCAAGGCCGGGCATGGTGATGCCGATGATGTTCTTTCTCGGGATTCCAAGCTTGTCGAACGCCATGACGGTCACCAGAAGCGCCAGGGTGCTGTCGAGTCCCCCTGATATTCCCAGAATCGCTTTCCTGCAGTTGATGTGTTCCAGGCGCGAGATAAGCCCGGTCGTCTGGATCTGGAGAATCTCCTTGGATCTCTCGGCGATCTCGGCGGGATCTCCCTCAGGGAGGAACGGATGAGGCTCCACGTAGCGGTAGAATTTCTTGGTGAAGTCTGTCGGCGCCGCCGGACCAAGGTCGAAGCATGAATATAATCCTGAATATTCACACGCCGATGTCCCGTCAGGCGTCATTCCTCTGAAGGAATTCTTCTTCTGCCTGAGGACGTTGAGCTTTTCGATGTCCAGATCGGCGAAGATCATCGTGTCGTGAAGCTGGAATCTTTCGTTCTCCGAGAGGATGTGTCCGTTCTCGCAGATGATCGACGAGCCTCCGTAGACCGTGTCCATCGATGATTCACCATAGCCGGCGGAACAATAGATGTAGCCTGACACCGTGCGTCCGGACTGGTTGGAGATCAGCTCCTTACGCTGCTGATGCTTGGTCATCACCTCGTTGGATGCAGAGATGTTGACAATCACCTGTGCGCCGGAAGGTGCGAGGAATGAGGACGGTGGAATAGGAGTCCAGAAATCCTCGCAGATCTCGATTCCGAACGTGGCCGGCCCGACAGTGAACAGGAGGTTTGGTGAGATGTTGCATCTCTGCCCGCAGTATTTGATGATCGAGTCGAAACCGTCTCTGCAGTAAGCCTTGCCGTCATCGATGAACCTTCCCGTGGCCGAGTTGTCCGGGCCGAGGAAATCCGATCCGGAGGCGAACCAGCGTCCCTCGTCGAACTCGGCGTAGGTCGGAAGATAGATCTTAGGCACTATTCCCTTGATCCCTCCGTTCCTCAGCACGATGGCGCAGTTGTAGAGCCTTCCTCGGAAACGCACAGGTGCGCCGACCACAACGGTGATGTGCTTGCCTCTTGTGAAGCCCACGATCTTGCCGACGGCCTCTTCCGATTTGGTCAGCAGGAGATTCTGTCCGAAAAGGTCAAGGCAGGTGTAACCCGTAATGGAAAGCTCGGGAAACACGACCAGTGACGCCTCTTCCTTTTCCGCCTCGGCTGTCAGCCGGCAGATCGACTCGGCATTATACTCAACATCCGCGACCTTCACTCTTGGCACGGCCGCGGCGACTCTGAAAAGTCCTAAATCCATGTTATTCAATATTATGCGTTATCAGGATCATTCCCGTTGTCGATGTTCTCACGTTCGCGGCGACGCTTCTCGTTCACGCAGGTGGCTATACCGCGGTAAAGGAAGTACACGCCGATCAGCAGGATGCAGACGATCTTCCACGAAAGGGGAGTGCCTCCGATGAGCAGAGCGCTTCCGAAGCCGATGATGAACACGGCGAAAACAAAGTAAAGAATGAAAATGTATCTCATTATCAATGAATATGTCAGGACTCTTACAACGATTCGATCATTCTGGTGAACAGCGCGCACATCCTGTCAGCCGCAGCGTCCGCGGCCTTCACTACATCGTCTCCGTCGTTCACATAGTCAGGAGCGTAGTCGTCGTGCGCCTCGTTTGTGATCACCGACACCCCGAACACCGGAATGTCCGAATGCCTTGCCACGATGACTTCCGGAACCGTGGACATGCCGGTAGCGTCAGCTCCGATGGTGCGGATGTACTTGTACTCGGCTGGAGTCTCGTAGGTAGGACCGGTTCCTCCGTAATAGACACCCTTGTGGAGCTTGATGCCCATCTGTCCGGCGATCTCCTCGGCTTTTGCGATGAGTCTCAGGTCGTAAGGTCTGGTCATGTCAGGGAATCTTGGCCCGAAATCCTCCATGTTCGGCCCGATCAGCGGATTAGGCAGCTGGTTGATGTGGTCGGTGATGATCATCAGGTCTCCCACTTTGAAGTTGTAGTTGACTCCTCCGGCGGCGTTGGACACGAACAGGTACTTGATGCCGATGACCTTCATCACACGGATAGGCAAGGTCACAAGATCCATCGGGTAGCCCTCGTAGTAGTGGATGCGCCCTTGCATGGCGATCACGGTCTTGCCTCCGAGCTTGCCGACGATGAAATTGCCTTTGTGGCCTATCGCCGTGGAGACCGGGAATCCCGGGATTGTCTTGTAAGGTATTGTAAGCGGTTCTGCAATGCTGTCCGCAAGTTTTCCTAGGCCGCTGCCAAGCACTATGCCGATCTCCGGTCTGAGATCACCAAGCTGCTGTCTGAGATATTCAGCGGCTCCGTAGATTCTTTCTGCTCTTGGATCCATATTGTTAAATTTTTACGCCTCCGGGCTTTCCCGGCGGGCTTTGGTTATTGTTTGTAGTCTATTTCGTCAAGGACACCGCGCGCTCCCTTCAGGATGGCCTTCTCATCCGGCACCATCCGGTCGCGCATCAAGAATTTTCCTCCTGCTATCAAGGAGCTTACGCAGTCGCTGTGGGCTGAGTAGATGAAGTTGGCGAGGAACGGGCCGGGGGACAGGAAGAAGGTGTTGTCCGTGTCTACGATCTGGATGTCGGCCTCGTAGCCTTCCTTGATAGTTCCGGTCTTCAGTCCAAGTGCCTTTGCGCCGTTGACAGTGGCCATCTCCATAAGCGTCTTCAGCGGGAGCGCCGAAGGATCCTTCCTCCAGGCTTTCTGGAACAGGGCCGTGGTCTTCATCGCCTCCAGCATGTCCAGGTTGTTGGACGAGGCGCATCCGTCGGTTCCAAGGCAGACATTCGCCCCTGCCTCGGTCAATTCCTTCCACTTGAACTTGTAGCCGGACGACAGTTTTGTGTTCGAATTGATGTTGTGCACACAGTTCACGTGGTGCCTTCCAAGCAGCTCTATGTCATGTTCGGAAAGCCATAGCGTGTGCGCCGCGATGACATCCGGGCCGAGGACACCGAGTGCGTCAAGGTACTCGACAGGGGAGAGTCCTCCGTGGGCGGCCTTGCATTCAAGATCCTCCCGTTCCGATTCGGCCACGTGGATGTGGATCTTCAGGTTGTGCCTGCGGGCAAATTCCGTGGCCCAAAGGATAAGCTCCTCGCTGACGGAGTAGATGGCATGGATGCCGATGGTGAAGATGGAACGCGCGTCCCAATCCGGCACGGTCTCGTACATCTCCAGACACTGTTCCTTCTCTCTCTGAGCCTCCTCCTTGTCGTTATGGTTTAGGAACAGGTATGACACGGCGCTTCTTATTCCCATCTCCGCCGCCGCGATCCTTGCCGTAGGGGAGAACCAGTAATGGTCGTTGCAAGTGGTGGTGCCGGTCTTGATCATCTCAAGCGCGGCCACTTTCGTGCCCCAGTAGATGAACGGCGCGTCGAGCTTGGACTCGATGGCCCAGATGTGTCCGAGCCAGTCCTGCAGGACCATGTCCTCGCCCACACCCCTCATAAGGGACATGGCGGCATGGGTGTGCATGTTGATGAATCCCGGAACGGCCACCTTTCCGGTACAGTCCATGGCCTCGACTCCTGACGCCGGTTCCGGGAGGCCGTCAGAATGCGGTCTGATGGTTGCGATCAGGCCGTCAGCTATCGTGATGTCGACCTGTCGGTCGTCCAAAGTTATATTCTTGAGTAGAATATCATCCATAATCTGAAACTATGTGAATAGTTAATAAATTCCCTAAATTTTTCAAATATAATAAAAATCCGTAAATATTGATGAAAAGTATTCCTTCGTAATCCTAAAAAAAAGAACGGCGGGAATCATCTTCCAGCCGTTCGATCCGATGTGCTTATGTAAATGTTCGGTTACTCCTCGTAGGTCGCCTTGACGAAGTCGGATTTCAGGAGATAGTCGGCGCAGGCCTTCATGCTCTCCTTCCAGTCACCTTTCGTAAATGCCTCTATCTCAACGATGAAGTCTTTCATTCCCGCCAGACCGGCATTGTTGAATATGGCGTCGAAGCCAACCATTCCGCTTTCGCCCAGCTCCCTGTAATCCTTGATGTGGAGCATGGTGAACCTGCCAGGATATTTCTTGAAATACTCGACAGGTGCGGCGTGACCCATGACAGCCCAGTAAACGTCCATCTCGAAGAAGACATATTCAGGGTTGGTGTTCTCAAGCATGAAGTCGTAGATGACCTTGTCCTCAACCTTGTTGAACTCATGGGAGTGGTTGTGGTAGCCGAAAAGCATGCCGTTCTCCTTGCACTTCGCGCCGATGGCGTTGAAGTAGTCACAGTAGGTCTTGAGCCCGGCAAGTGTCTGAGGAACAGCGAATGAAGGGCAAACGACATACTTGCATCCCGCTGCCTTGTGGGCCGCGATGGCCTGCTCCCACCACTTCATCGACTCAGTGAAGTCACCGCTTGCCAGCTCCTCGTCACTGAGGTTCTTGCCGATGTGTGTTGAAAGGGATTTCAGTCCTGCCGCCTCAAGGTCGGCCTTGTACTGCTCAGGATCCACGCCGTAGAGTTTGCCGTCAGAGTAGCAGGCCGCCTCCACGGAAGTGTAGCCCATCTGGGCAAGAGCCTTGAATGCCTCCTCGTGGTTCCGGGCGTATGCCTCAGGGTTTCCGATCACGTCCCTGATGCTGTAAAGCTGGACGCCGATCTCTTTGGCGACCGGCTTCTCATCCTGCTTGCCTCCGGTGCATGAGACAGCGCCGAGAGCAAGCAGTGAAGCCAAAATAAGGGTGATCTTTCTCATTAGTCAAGAACCTTTACGCGGACGTTGCGGAACCAGACGTCGTCGCCGTGATCCTGGAAACCGATGTAGCCTTCGTGATTCTCTCCGCCGCAGTTGTTGAGCAGCTCAAAGGCGAGAGGCCACTTCTCCTGTGAGAACTTGGAAGCCTGGAGCATGTCAGTCCACTGCTGGGTCCAGAGGTGATACTCAACGACATTTGCGTCGTTCTGTCCGTGTACTACGGTTCCTTTGTAGACCATGATCCTGGCCTTGTTCCACTCGCCGAATGGATTCTGGTTCTGTGGCTTTGCAGGGATCATGTCGTAGAGGGAAGCCGACTGGCGGTTGCCGTCCACACCCAGCTTGGCATCCGGATGGTTGGCGTTGTCAAGAACCTGATACTCAGGAGCTGAGATGTAGATAGGCTCGTAGCGCTCCGTGCCGTCCTCGTTCTTGGTGGTAACCTCCTGGGCAAGGTAGAAGATGCCGGAATTGCCGCCTTTGGAGACCTTCCATTCGAGCTCAAGCTCGAAGTTACGGAACTTGTGGGCGAAGATCACGTCTCCACCCTCGCCGGTCTGGCCTTCACCGGTACCTGTGCCGGAGAATTTGAGGCATCCGTCCTCGATTGACCATCTTGAAGGAAGCGCGTCCTTGCCGTAGCCGCGCCATCCGTTCGTGGATGTGCCGTCGAAAATCACATAGTAACCGTCGGCGTCCTGTGGGAACTGAGCGAGGTCAACATGCTCTTTCTCAACGACTGTGTACTCCGGTGCATTGGCTTCGGCAGTACCTTCGGCAGCCTTCTTGCTGCCGTTCTTGCATGATGAAAGCGAGAACAACATTGCAGCGCATGCAGTGAACATCAAAAACTTTTTCATTATTCTTAACTATTTAAGAGTCATTAAACTATTCTGGCATCTCAGGAAGCTCGTAGCCGGCGCGGTACTGACGCTTGATCAGGTTGGCGGCGAACTGGCGGGCGTTCACAGGATCGGTGTATTTGTTCTGGAATGTAGGATGGCCGTCCTTGATGGAGAATCCGTCCTTCTCAAGAATCCTGATGGTGGCGTCGGCTGGGATGTTGGTGAACTCCATCTTCTGTCCGTCCCAGTCAAGAACCTGGTTGAGGGCCTGGAGTCTTACAGCAGCCACTCCAAGGTCAACCATCTCCACGAACGGTCCGGCCTCGCTGAAGTCTGAGGCTGAAGGGATTCTGACATCCGCATCCTCCTTGCAGGCGCGGATCCAGTCCTGCTGGTGAGAGAGGGTGACCTCGCGCAGAACGTGAGGAACCTCAGGCTTTCTTCCGGAAACAAGAATAGGGTCTGTTCCGTAGCATCCTACGACCATGATGTCCTTTGTTCCATAGAAGACGCTGCAACCGCCGTTGATGTTAAGGTTGAATCCCGCAGGAAGTCCCTCCGGTCTTTCCGGCTTGAAGCCGCCGTCGTACCAGCGGATGTCAACCTCCGGCATGGCGAGCTTGGACATGTTCTCCCTGGCAGGGAACGTGAGGTGGATCATCTCGGCGCTTGGGCAGCAGTCGGTCAGGACGTTGGTCGAGCTGGCCTCCACCCTTGTAGGATAGCCGAGCTTGAGTCCCTTGAACGGCACGTGCATGATGTGGCAGGCCATGTCGCCCATTGCTCCGGTACCGAAATCCCACCAGCCGCGGAAGTTCCAAGGAGTGTAGATGGAGTTGTACTCACGCATCGGAGCCGGGCCGATGAAGGCGTCCCAGTTCAGGGTTGATGGTATAGGCTCCACCGCTGTCGGCTTCTCAAGTCCCTGAGGCCAGATAGGACGGTCTGTGAAGCAGTCAACTCTCTTAACCTCTCCGATCTCTCCGTTCCAAAGCCACTCGATGGCCTTTCTTGTGCCTGGCATCGAGGCTCCCTGGTTACCCATCTGGGTGGCGACACGGTACTTGGCGGCGAGTTTGGTCAGAAGCCTTGCCTCGTAGACGGTCAGCGTCAGCGGTTTCTCGACGTAGACGTGCTTTCCGGCGGCCATGGCCTGGGCGGCGATGATGGCGTGCGTGTGGTCGGCTGTCGCCACCATGACGGCGTCAGCCTTGTCCAGCATCTCGTCGAACATCACGCGGTAGTCATTGTACTTCTTGGCCTGCGGGTATTTGTTGAAAACGTGATCGGCGTACTTCCAGTCCACGTCGCAAAGGCCGATGATGTTCTCGGTCTCCATTTCGGCGAGGTCAGCCGCGCCACGTCCTCCGATACCGACTCCAAGGATGTTCAGCTTGTCGTTGGCGGCGACCTTCTTTTTCTTCTCCTTCTTTGGGGTCTTCTCGCCGGCGATGATGATGTTCGGGGCAACTGCAATTCCGGCTGCCACCGCTGTCCCTGTCTTGAGGAACGAGCGTCTAGACATTTCTTTGCTCATGATTTCAGTGTGTTTATGTGTTTTATGACATTATGTTAAAGTACGTGTTCATTAATGTCACAAAGTTAATTTTTCTGGATCTAAAAAACAAAAAAAAGTCCTCTGTGTTATTTTAGAGGGCATTTATGATGGTGATGTACACCCCGGCTTCTCATCCGTGTGGCCTACAGTTCCTCGAATCTGACATCGCTGAAAGGTGTGTCAGACGCTTGTGGCGACTCAGCATGAGGCTGGGCGGAGGTGGTGTCGTAGCTGTGTTCCGGAACATCCGGAAGAAGATTCTCCTTCATGTAGGCCAGGACCTCGGAAAGCCCTTCCTGGAATTTGTCGAAGTCTTCCTTGTAAAGGAAAATCTTGTGCTTGTCAAAGGAGAAGCTTCCGTCAACCTCCTGCCTGCGCTTGCTCTCAGTGATGGTCAGATAGTAGTCGTTATTGCCCTTTGTGGTCTTGACATCAAAGAAATAGGTCCTTTTACCGGCCCTTACTGGTTTGGAGTAAACGTCCTCTGAGTTGCGGTCAGCGTAGTTCGGCCGCTCGTAATCATCTTTGTACATCTTGCGCTGAATGTTTTTGTTATCCGCACAAATTTAAGAAAAATCTGAAATTGTGTGTTATCTTTGCATAAAATTTTGATTGGAATTATGCTTAACAGACGTATTCTGCGAATAAAGGCTTTCAAAGTGCTCTACAGCTACGCGGAGAATCCTTCGATGACCATCTCGGAGGCGGAGGCACTCCTGGAAGAGTCGTGTGAGGCCACGAGATCATTGTATCTATTTATGCTTGACATCATTCCGTACCTCACGGCAGAGGCGCGGACAAGAATAGAGAACGCGAGAAACAAGTTCAATCCGTCCGAGGAGGAGAGGAATCCGAACATGAAGTTCGTCCGCAATGCCGTATCCCCGCTTCTGGAGCAGGATCCTGACTTCCGCAAGATCGTCTCCCGCCGCAAGCTTTCGTGGGAGCCGTACGACGCGCTGATCAGGAATGTCTACGACTCGATCTGCTCGAAGGAGTATTTCAAGGAATATATGTCCGTCCCGGAATCGTCTCTGGAGGAGGATGTCAGGCTGTTCGTGAGAATATTCGAAGAGGAGTTCGTTGACAATGAGGAGCTTGACAGGATCCTTGAGGACCAGTCCATCCTATGGTGTGACGACCTGGCATATTCATTGACGGTCTGCTGCGACACCTTGAAGTCTCTGGCCAGGGGGGACCGGTGGTCCCTGCCGCCGCTCTACCGCAGCGAGATGTTCCGCGACAAGGATGTCGAGAGCGACAAGGCCTTCATCTACAAGCTTGTCCGCACCGCCTACGCCTGCTTCGGGAAGTATTCTCATCTGGTCGCGGAAAGCACATCCCAATGGGAGAAGGACAGGCTGTTCACGACCGACATGGTCCTTATCGTGATGGGTCTCTCGGAGGCCAAGGCGTTCCCTGCGATGCCTTTGCGGGTGACGATCAATGAATATGTCGAGATCTCGAAGTACTACAGCACTCCGAAGAGCCGTTCCTTCGTCAACGGCCTCCTGGACCGCCTCATCAAGAAGCAGATTGAGGAGGGGGATATAGTAAAGACCGAAAATTTTGCTTAAATTTGTTACATCAATTGATTTTTTGAATATGAATATTCTTACATTCACATTGCTTCAGGCCGCACCAGCCGGTGCTCCTCAGCAGCCTGGTGCCGGTGGCGGCGCGTTTTGGATCATGATCATCGCCATGTTCGTGATCATGTGGCTTTTCATGATCCGTCCGCAGCGGAAGCAGCAGAAGGAACTTGAGAAGTTCCGCAACTCTCTCAAAAGGGGAGACAAGGTTGTCACTGCCGGTGGCATCTATGGTACCGTCGACGAGATCAAGGACAGGTCTGTCCTCATCAAGGTTGACGGCGATGTAAAGCTCAGGGTTGACAAGAATTCCCTCGTAAGGGACTTCACCCAGGACGCTCCTCAGCAGTAACTGTCAGGCGGTTCGGTCAAGGATGTGGAAAGATCGCCTTCATAAGCTGTTCGGCAGGCTGCATGTTGACGGGAGAGACATCTCAGTGTTTATGATGTCTCTCTTGCTTGCGTTCAGCATCTGGCTGATCCACAATCTTTCCCTGAACTATTCCGACACGGTCAGCGTGCCGGTGGTGGCTCAGTGCAACATTGAGGGGCATTCCAACATCTCCTCCAATTCGTGCATGATAGCCGCAAGGTGCAGGACATCCGGGTTCTCGTTGCTTAGGATCCGTCAGCAGGGGAAGCGCAAGGCGTTGACCATCCGGTTCGACAGCAAGGATCTGCATCACAAGGAAGGGGAACAGTTCTACATCACCGCCGCCGAACTCAGCGACTATGTGACCGCGATCTTCGGTGACGGCGTACGTCTGGAGTCCTTCCTCTCGGAGTCCGTGCAGTTCCGTTTCCCGTTCGAGAACAACAAAAGGGTTCCCGTACAGGCTGTGCAGGTGTTGAGTTTCAAGCCGCAGTACATGGCAACGGGCCAGATACGTCTCCAGCCGGATTCCATCACGGTCTACGGCGAGCCTTTCCATCTTGAGCACATCGACCGGGTCTTCACCCGTACGATAGAGCTTTCGAACCTGAAGGCCAGCGCTCACGGTGTGGTGAAGATCGAGCCTGTCAACGGCGTGAGGATGTCCGAGACAGAGGTGAACTATTCCTTGGACGTGACCCGGTATGTCGAGGTCAGCACCGAGGTGTCTGTCGGAGTGAGGAATCTTCCGGCTGGCAGGAAACTCTCTATCTATCCGTCCACCGCCAAAGTGGTGTTCAAATGCTCTTTTCCCCTGTCAAAGGATCCTACCGAAGGAGTCCAGTTCTACATTGATTATGCTGATTTCGTCAACTCCAAAGGCGGAAAGTGCATCCCTCACGCCTCCCGCATTCCTGACGGTGTGATAGAATGTACCGTGACACCGGAGATCTTCGATTGTGTGGAGGAGGGGAGGCAATGAGGACCGTAGCTGTCACAGGAGGGATAGGCAGCGGAAAGTCCGCTGTCTGTGCCATTCTTTCCAGCCGTGGTGTTCCTGTCTACGACTCCGACTCGGCTGCCAAGGGGCTTTACGCCAAGGATGACTCCTTGCTGGACGCTATCGAGGAAGCCTTCGGTTGTGGAATAAGACAGGCTGACGGCTCGTTGGACAAGGCACGGCTCTCGTCGTTGGCCTTTTCCTCGCCAGAGAGACTTAGGACACTTGAGAGCATTGTCCATCCCGCCGTACTGGCGGATTTCAAGAGATGGAACGCAATGCAGAGCTCCCGGTTCGAAGGAAGCGGAGCCTCGGATGTGTTTTTCGGCAAGGAGCCGTTCTGTGTGATGGAGTCCGCCATCATCCTTGACAAGCCGGAGTTTCTGTCCGTTGTGGACAGGGTGGTAATGGTTGACGCACCATTGGCATTAAGGTTGAAGAGGGCCTGCGGGCGGGATGGTGTTCCGCCCGAGAGGATCATCCAGAGGATAGCCGTCCAGCGCTTTGATCTTTCCAAGGTGGACGCGTTCATCCGCAACGATGGCTCTTTGGAGCAATTGAGGTCCGAGACGGAAAAAGTTTTCTCGGAACTCAATATTTGATTGATAATTATTTAAGTATTATGAATATGAAGACAGATCTTTCAAGAATTCTTTCGATCTCAGGCCAGCATGGCCTGTTCGAGTATGTCGCCCAGGCGCGTAACGGTGTTGTCATCGAGGCTCTCTCGGACAAGAAAAGGACAATCGCCGACGCCAAGAGCCGCATAACGACCCTTGCCGACATCTCGATTTACACCACTGAAGGCGAGATGAAGCTTCAGGAGGTCTTCCAGAAGATGCACGAGGTTCTCGGCGATGCCGACGCACCGCTCTCAAAGGCTGATCCTAAGGATCTTAAGGCGCTTTTCGAGAAGGCGGTTCCGGATTACGACGCTGATCGCTTCTATGTGTCCCACATGAAGAAGGTGGTGGACTGGTACAAGGAGATCAAGGATTACGCCTCCTTCGATTTCGTCACTCCGGAGGAAGCCGGGGCGTCTGCTGGTGAGGCTGAAGGCGAGGAAAAGTCTGAATAATTGTGAAATCGCTACAGGTCATAACATTAGGCTGTTCCAAGAACACGGTTGACACGGAACACCTTCTTTCTCAGGTGAAAGGGTCATGGGAGATCCTGCCTGAGGAGGAGAGCCGTCCCGTCGATGTGCTTCTGATCAACACCTGCGGATTCATCGGAGACGCCAAGGAGGAATCCATCCAGGCCATCCTTGCCGCCGCGGCCCGCAAGAAGGCCGGCGAGGTCGGCAGGATAATTGTCTTCGGATGTCTTTCCCAGAGGTACATGTCCCAGATGCCGGATCTGATTCCGGAAGTGGACTACTGGTTCGGTGCGAGGGATCTGGATCCTGTGGTCAAGGCCTTGGGATGCGTTCCTGTGAGGAATCCTTCGAGGCTGCGGACTGACCACCATGCCTATGCCTATCTGAAAATCTCGGAAGGCTGTGACCGGCGATGCTCCTACTGCGCGATCCCGTCCATAAGGGGCGCTCACAGGTCCGTGCCGATGGAAGCCATAGTGGCCGAGGCCGAGTCGCTTGCCAAGGAAGGAGTCAAGGAGCTTATACTGATCGCTCAGGACACCACCTACTACGGGCTTGACCTGTACAGGCGCCGTGCCCTTGCCGAGCTTATTCGCAGGCTGTCTGCTGTGTCCGGAATCGAATGGATAAGGATACACTATTCCTATCCGGCTGACTTCCCGGAGGATGTCCTTGTCGAGATGGCAGAGAATCCGAAGGTTTGCAAGTACCTTGACATTCCGCTCCAGCACGTGTCGGACAAGGTACTGGACAAGATGCGCCGCCACGTGGACGGCGAATGGACACGTACCCTTGTCAGAAGGCTTCGGGAAGAGGTTCCTGGCGTGGTCTTGCGTACGACCATGATAGTGGGGCATCCCGGGGAAGGCAGGAAAGAGTTCGCCGAGCTTCTGGACTTTGTCAGGGAAGCCGGCTTCGAGCGTTTGGGCGCTTTTGAATATTCCGAAGAGGAAGGTACTTTCGGAGCGGAGAACTACCGTGACTCCGTGCCAAGGAAAGAGAAGGCGCGCAGACTTGCTGAACTGATGAGGGTGCAAAGCGGTATTTCTCTTGCTTTCAATGAGTCAAGAGTCGGTAAGACCGAGCGTGTCATGGTGGATGACTACGCCGACGGCGTGCTGGTGTGCAGAAGCCAGTACGAGAGTCCCGAGGTGGATGGCGAGATTGTCGTGAGGTACGACGGCCATGACTTCGGTGGAAAGACCCCGGAGGAACTGTGCGGGTCTTTCATTGATGTGAGAATCACGGGTGCGGATGAGTACGACCTCATCGCCGTGCCTGTCTAAAAACATTGAATTATGAAAAGGACTTTGTTGATCTTGGCCGCGCTCATGGCGTTGGCCTCCTGCGCTCCTCAGGCTTTTGTCGTGAGGTCTGAGATGCGAGGGCCTTCGAAATCCGGACTGAGTCTCGCGGGGAAATCGATGGCTGTGGTCTATCTGACAGACGGTAACCCTCGCGACACCCTCTTCAACGCGTCTGCCGCGGGAGGTTTCGCCAGCAGGCTTGAGGAAGAGTATTTCGGAGGAAAAAGGGAAATCGAGCTGTTCACGGCGCACGGAGACTATTCGTCAAAGGACTCTCTCGTAAGCCTTGTACTGGAGACCGGGAAGGATGTAGTCTTCGTCATAGGCACCCCGGAGCTCGGAATCCCGTCAGTCAAGGATCCTATCAAGGTTACGGGACGACATGTCGCCCCGGACTCATCCTATGTCTCGATCGCGACCGTACCGTTCACAACGACGATATTCGTCTACGACTCCATGAACAAGGAGGACAGGGTCTTCGGTTTTGCCGGCGGGCGCACTTTTACGGCGGAGGTCTATTCCGACGGCAAGGCCTCCAAGGACGAGATTTCCTCCTCTGTCTGGAGCAACATCGCCCCGGGAGCCGAAAAGGCGGGATACACCGCAGCCGGAACCTTCATGTCCACTTGGAAGTCGGAGGATTTCCATGTGATCTACTACGATGCCGCCGAGGCGGCGTGGGACAAGGGCGCTGAATATGCCTATGCCTACAAGTGGAAGGATGCGATCGGCCAATGGATGACTCTTCTCGGCAGCAGGAACCTGGAGAAAAAGGCGTGCGCAGCCTATAACATCGCGTTGGGGTGCTTCCTGAGCGGTCAGCCGGCATTGGCGCTCGAATGGCTGGACCGTTCGGACAGCTACAAGCCGGTGAGCCTATCGAACACTCTGAGACAGAGGATCAATCAATACACAGGACAATAAATCAGTAACCATGAATGAATATGACGTCATAATCGTCGGCGGTGGCATCACCGGTGCGGGAACGGCAAGGGACTGCGCCCTGAGAGGGCTTAGGGTTCTGCTGATCGAGCGCTTCGATATTGCCACAGGCGCGACGGGAAGGAACCACGGACTTCTCCACAGCGGCGCGCGCTATGCCGTCACTGACCAGGAGTCCGCCACGGAGTGCATCAAGGAGAACATGATCCTCAAGAAGATAGCCCGTCACTGCGTGGATGACACTTCCGGACTGTTCATCACGCTTCCGGAAGATGATCTGGCCTATCAGGACACCTTTGTGAAGGCTTGTCTCACCGCCGGGATCAAGGCGGAGGTGATTGATCCTGAGGAGGCCAGAAGAATGGAGCCTTCCGTCAACCCGTCGCTTATCGGAGCCGTGAAGGTTCCTGACGGTTCCGTGGATCCGTTCCGCCTGTGCGCATCGAACATGTTCGACGCGAAGGTGCACGGAGCCAAGGTGCTTGTCTATTCAGAAGTGGTCGAGATCATCAAGGAGCAGGACACTGTCAAAGGGGTCAAGGTTCTTGACCATCACACCGGGATCGTGACGGACTACTACGCTCCCGTGACTGTCAACGCCGGAGGAATCTGGGGACATCACATCGCGCAGATGGCCGGAGCGAACATCAGCATGTTTCCGGCTAAGGGAGCCTTGCTTATTTTTGCCCACAGGGTCAACAATGTTGTCATCAATCGTTGCCGTAAGCCGGCCAACGCCGACATTCTCGTCCCGGGAGACACGGTCTGTGTCATCGGTACCACATCCACGAAAGTTCCTTACGAGGAATGCGACCATCTCCGCGTCACGCCGGACGAGGTGGACCTGCTTTTGACAGAGGGAGCCAAACTTGCCCCTTGCCTTGCGGACACGAGAATCCTCAGGGCCTACGCCGGAGTGCGTCCTCTGGTCTCCGCCGACAATGACCCGAGCGGACGAAGCATCAGCCGTGGCATCGTCTGCCTTGACCATGAGAGCCGTGACGGCATCAAGGGCTTCATCAGCATCACTGGAGGCAAGCTTATGACCTACAGGCTGATGGGCGAGATGGCGGCGGACGCTGTCTGCAAGAAGCTTGGCGTGTCCGCCTCATGCGTCACCGCCGTGACACCTCTTCCGGGATCCGAGCCGGGAGGCATCGAGGAGATCGCGAAAAAGATCTGGGAGGTTCCGACCATGGTACAGAAAGCCTCCGTCGGGCGTTTCGGCACACAGGCCGCCAATCTTGACTTTGACGGTGACGTAAACGGGAGCCTTGTCTGCGAATGTGAGGAAGTCTCCGTCTCCGAGGTGGATTCCGCGATAGAGAATCTTGAGGTCAACAATCTTGTGGATCTCAGGCGCCGTACACGTTTCGGTATGGGGACTTGTCAGGGTGAGCTTTGCGCGTGCAGGGCAGCCGGCCGTCTGGCCAAGGCAAGCAAATGCACGGAGAAGGCCCGCCGTGATCTGAAGGACTTCATGAACGAGAGATGGAAGGGCATGTACCCTGTCGCATGGGGCGAGACCTTGCGCGAATGCGCTTACACCCAGTGGGTATATTCAGAAGTAATGGGACTTGGAGAGGAAATATAGGAGGAAGAGACTATGAGATTTGACGTGGTTTTAATAGGCGGTGGCCTTTCTTCGCTCGTCTGTGGCATCAAGTTGCAGAAAGCCGGCAGGAAATGTCTTATGGTGTCCGCCGGGCAGAACGCCCTCCATTTTTCATCCGGCGCTTTCGGTCTTCTGGGTAAACTTCCTGACGGAACGGATGTTACGGAGCCTTTATCCGCAATAGAAGCGCTTCCTTCCGAGCATCCATATTCAAAGATAGGGAAGTCGAGGATCACTGAATATGTCTCCTCGGTTCCCGCGTTTTTCTCCGAATGCGGTGTAGGGCTTCATCCGGTCGCTCAGGTCGCTGAGCCTGCTGAAACGGCGGCGGTCGTCCGCAACGGCTACCGCATCACCCCTTTGGGAACCGCGAAACCTGCCTGGATCGCTATGGACGATGTGACCCTTTTCGCGTCCAAGGATGAGAAGATAGGGGAGAACGCATTGATTGTCAATTTTTCCGGATTTTTGGATTTCAGCACACGCTTCATAGCCGAGGGACTTGGGAAAAGAGGCACTGTCTGCCGCATCGAGTCTGTCAAACTTGATGAGGTAGAGCGTCTGAGGAAGAATCCTGCCGAGATGAGATCCGTCAACATCGCCCGCGTTATGAGCGTGGAGGAGAACTGGAAATCGTTGGGACATAAGGTGCAGGAACTCCTTCAAGGCGAGGATCTTGTGATCCTTCCGGAAGTTTTCGGGCTTAGGGATCAGGTCGTCACCCGTTGGCTCAGGGAGATGATACCGGCCAAGGTTCTTTTCCTTGGGACGACTCCTCCGTCTGTGCCGGGAATACGTACGCAGATTCTACTGAAAAAGGCGTTTGAGGCGGCGGGAGGCACTTTCCTGATGGGCGACGAGGCTTTGGATCCGTCCTTCGACGGCGGCAAGGTTCTTGGCATACGCACGGCCAATCTTGGCAGGATCCGGATCGAGGCCGAGGATTTCGTTCTTGCGAGCGGCAATCTGTTCGGCAAGGGTCTGCTTGCGTCCCCTGGCAAGGTGACCGAGCCTGTCTTCGGCCTGGATGTCGATTGTCCTTCGGAAAGAAGGAACTGGTACGATGAGAATTTCTTCACAAGACAGAATTTCACGGGATTCGGTGTGAAGACCGACAAGGATTTCCATCCTCTCCGCGGAGGCGAGGTGGTGTCCAATCTCTATGTGATCGGAGCAGAGGTCGGAGGCTGCAATCCTCTGGCGGAGGGCAGCGGAGCCGGCGTGGCGATCCTCACGGCATTCAGCGCGGCGGATAGTATTCTTGGTAAGTAATTGATTGATTTACGACTATGCAGGAAAAGAACATAAGTTTCAATAATTTCGAACAGTGCATAAAGTGTACAATCTGCACCGCCTACTGTCCGGTTGTGGCTGTCAATCCTTTGTACCCGGGACCTAAGCAGGCGGGACCTGACGGGGAGAGACTTCGTTTGAAGAACAAGTTTTTCTTCGATGAGAACCTGAAGTACTGCATGAACTGCAAACGCTGCGAGGTCGCCTGCCCTTCCGGTGTGAAGATCGCCGACCTTATCCATTCCGCCCGCCGCCGCTACAGCAATGCCATCCCGGGTCTCCGCGACCGTATGCTCGCCAGCACTGACTTCATGGGCAGGATGGCAAGACCGTTCGCCCCGGTTGTCAACTACATGGTGTCGTCCAAGCCGGTGAAGGCTGTGATGGACGCGGCTTTGGGGATCGACAGCCACAGGACTTTCCCTCAGTACAAGGCTCATGGCTTCGAGTCATGGTTCAAGAAGGAGGCGCAGGAGGCCCAGAACGCCTATTCTAAGCAGGTCGCTTTCTTCCACGGCTGTTCGACGGAGTTCCAGCAGCCGGAAGTCGGACAGGCCTTCGTCAAGGTGATGAACGCCGTGGGCTACGGAGTCCGGCTTCTGGACGAGAGATGCTGCGGTGTCGCGATGATCTCCAATGGCATGTGGGGCGGAGCCACGAGGCATGCCAGACACAACGTGGCTGTCTTTGAGAAGGCGGTCGCGGCTGGTCTGCCGATCGTCGCCACCTCCTCGACATGCGTCTTCACGATGAGGGATGAATATCCTGACGTGCTTTACGTTGACAATTCCGCTGTCCGCGACAGCATTACCCTTGTGGAGAAGTTTCTGTTCGAACTTTTGGACGAGGGCAGGATAAGGTTGGTTTTCAAGGATGATTACCGCGCGAGGATCGCCTATCATATTCCTTGTCACGTGGAGAAGCTCGGATGGAGCATATTCACTAAGGAGCTGATCGGATCCATCCCCGGGGTGACATTCACTGTTCTTGACAGCGGCTGCTGCGGAATCGCCGGCACCTACGGCTTCAAAAAGGAGAACTACAGGTACTCGCAGGAAATCGGCCGTCCGGTCTTCGAGCAGATCAACGCCCTTGCGCCGGACTTCGTGTGCAGCGAGTGTGAGACCTGCAAGTGGCAGATCGAGATGTCCACTGCCCACAAGGTGAAGAACCCTATTCTGATTATTGCGGAAGCCCTTGACTTCGAGGCGACCGCAAAGGCCAATTCAAGATAAAAAAGGCGGGACCGTAAGCCGGTTTCTGTTTTTGAATCTGCCATTTATCTACGCAACCTACCCCCTGGCATCGGGCGGGCAGCCCTCGTCTGCCAGTATATTTGGTCTTGCAGGCCCTGACATCGTACCTGGATGACGTCGCCGGCATCCATCGTGAGCCCTTACCTCACGTTTTCACCCTTACCTGTCTCCAGGCGGTTGTTTTCTGTTACGTCTGTCATAAGATTACTCCCATCTGAGCTTTCCTCAGTAGGGTGCCCTGTCCTGTCCGGACTTTCCTCACCCGGAGCCGAAGCCCCGCAGCGCGGCAGATCGTCCCACCTTTTATCTTACAAAAGTACGAAAAAACTCTAATATTTTTCTGTAATCGCTTTTTTTGACTTAAATTTGTAGTCCAGTAAAGAACGTAAAAGATGAGTACAAAGTATGTTTTCGTTACTGGAGGTGTGGCGTCTTCCCTCGGAAAGGGCATCATCGCGGCATCTTTGGCCAAGCTTCTTCAGGCCAGGGGACTCAGGGTCACCATCCAGAAATTCGATCCCTACATCAACATCGATCCCGGCACGTTGAATCCTTACGAGCACGGGGAGTGCTACGTGACGGATGATGGTGCTGAGACCGATCTGGACCTGGGTCACTATGAGAGGTTTCTGGGCGTGCACATGTCAAAGGCCAACAACGTGACCACCGGCAAGATCTACTGGACGGTCATCAACAAGGAGAGAGAGGGAGCCTATCTTGGGAAGACAGTACAGATTGTGCCTCACATCACCGACGAGATCAAGCGCAGGATGCTGCTTCTGGGAAAGACCGGCAACTACGATGTGATCGTCACCGAGGTCGGCGGCACGGTCGGCGACATGGAGTCGCAGCCGTTCGTGGAGGCTATACGTCAGCTGCAATGGGAGCTTCCGGACGAGGATCTCATCAGCATCCATCTGACCCTGGTGCCTTACCTTCGCGCGGCCAAGGAGCTGAAGACCAAGCCTACGCAGCATTCGGTGCAGCTTCTCCAGCAGGCCGGGGTGCACCCGGACATCATCGTATGCCGCACGGAGATGGAACTGACGCCGGAGATCAGGCGGAAGGTCGCCCTTTTCTGCAACGTCAAGCCAGGGCATGTGATCCAGTCGATCGACGCTCCCTCGATCTATCAGGTGCCTCTGAACATGGAGGACGAGCGTCTTGACGAGATGGTGCTGGATCATTTCGGCATCACCGCTCCGGAACCGGACTTCACAAGCCTCAAGGCCTTCCTTGACAAGCTATATAATCCTAAGCATCAGGTGGATATAGCCCTTGTCGGGAAATATGTCGAGTTGCAGGACGCCTACAAGTCCATCCTGGAGTCCTTCGTCCACGCTGGAGCGGCCAACGAGTGCAGGGTGAATGTCCACACGGTCCAGAGCGAGCGGCTTGACAGCTCCAACCTGGAGGAAATGATCGGGAATATGGACGGAATCCTTGTCGCGCCTGGATTCGGCGAGAGGGGGCTGGAAGGCAAGGTTCTTGCAATAAAATACGCCCGCGAGCACAACGTGCCGTTCTTTGGAATATGCCTTGGCATGCAGATGTGTGTGGTGGAGTTCGCCAGGGACGTGCTTGGCATCGAGGACGCTGTCTCCGCCGAGGTCAATCCGAACGCCGCCAATCCTGTGATTGACTTGATGGAGGAGCAGAAAAGCACCACGATCAAGGGCGGGACGATGCGGCTTGGGGCCTACGACTGCAAACTGGACGAGAACTCGCTGGCTTACAGGATCTACGGGAGCGGGATGATCTCCGAAAGGCATCGTCACCGCTATGAGTTCAACAACGCCTACCTCGAAAGGATGGAGGCAGCCGGACTCAAGGCGACGGGCCGGAATCCGGACACTGGACTGGTTGAGATCGTGGAGATTCCGACTCATCCGTTCTTTATCGGTGTCCAGTTCCATCCCGAACTCAAGAGCACTCCTGAGAAGCCGCAGCCGATCTTCGTGAAGTTCGTGGAGGCGGCTATGGCTTACAGGGAAAAGAGAAAGTAAGAGCAATGAGAAGATTCGTGAATATATTCATAAATGCGGCGCTGGTGACAGTGGCGCTGCTCTCCGCTTCCTGTGCCGACGCGAGGGTGCGCCGGTACAAGGTCCAGGTTGTCAAGGAATATGTCCACGACAAGACTTCTTTCACGCAGGGGCTATTCTTCCTGGACGGGGTGATGTACGAATCCACAGGGCAGTATGGCGAGTCCACCTTCCGCAAGGTTGACCTGGCCACCGGCAAGGCTGTCAAAAGGCTGGATTTCGACAAGAAGTATTTTCTTGAAGGCTCCGTTGAGTTGAAAGGGAACATATTCATACTCACTTGGTTGAATAAGGTTGCCTTTGTCTATGACGCCAAGACTCTCACCTACAAGTCCACTTGGAGATATCCTCGTGAGGGGTGGGGGCTGACGACTGACGGGAAGAGCCTGATCGCATCTGACGGCTCGGCCCGGTTGTATTTTATGGATGAACAGTTCAAACAGCAGAAGGTGCTGACTGTCAAGATGAACGGACGGCCGGTGCAGATGCTGAACGAACTTGAGTGGATTGACGGGAAGATTTGGGCCAATGTCTACATGACAGACATGATAGTGATCATCAACCCTGCCGACGGTAATGTCGAGGGGACGGTCGATTGCAGCGGACTTTTGCCTAAGTCTTTGCGTGACGCTGACACGGATGTGCTGAACGGAATCGCCTACAACCCGAAGGACGGCAGGATCTATCTGACCGGCAAGTGCTGGAAGCGGCTCTATGAGGTGCGTCTGGTAGAGAGGTAATGGTTACATCGACAGGCTCTGTGACCACACCATTCGGTCGCTGAGCTTGTTGAAGATACCATGTTCTTCACCGCTTGCGGTGAAAGCAAGTCCCTCCCCCGAGGGGAGGGATTTAGGGAGAGGGTAACGTGAATAGATTATTTCATGTATGATACTCTTCGAACGTGAGATAAGGTTTTTTTATAGGCACATGGCTAATTGCGAAAGATAAGTTAAATGAAATAATAACAGCGGGGGTACTGGGCGTGTCGCCCGGTTGAGAACATACCCAATGAACCTGATGCGGATAATGCCGCCGAAGGGAAGCGATGTCTCAAATTGCCGTTATCGGCTACCCCTTGCATTAATATTCAAAACATTATGCGAGGTTTTTTATTTGTATCAGCGGCGTTGGCCGCAATGACTCCTCTGGCTCTTGACGCCAAGAGCCAGGCGGACACAACCAAGGCAGAGGTTCTTACCGAGGCCATTGTAAGCGGTGTCCGCGCACAGAAGAACGCCCCCTATGCGGTGGCTAACGTAGGCCGTAAGGCCCTGCAGGACTTTTCCGGGACGGGAAAGGAACTTCCTTTCCTTCTTTCCACAACTCCCGGCGTGTTGTCCTGGAGCGGAAACGGTCTCGGAATCGGCACTTCTTACCTACGTATCAGGGGAGCCGGGGATTCCAGAATCAATGTCACCGTGGACGGTGTGCCGCTCAACTCTCCTGAGGATCAGTGTGTCTTCTGGGCTAACATGAACAGCTATTCCGCACTTATGGAAAGTGTTCAGATCCAGCGTGGTGTAGGTTCCTCTACCAACGGTGACGGCGCGTTCGGCGGTTCTGTCGCCCTTCGCACCAAGGCTCCGTCCTACGACCCGTTCGTGGAGCTGAACGCCTCCTACGGCAGCTACAACACCTACAACACCGGTTTCTCGATGTCCACGGGGCTGCTCGGCAATCATTTTGTGGCGGACGCCGCCTTCCACACGACCGGCACTGACGGCTACATCCACGGTACCGCCGGAAAATCCGGCTCCTGGTACGCCGGACTGAACTGGATCGGAAGGGACTTCATCATCCGCTACCGTAACATCGGCAACTATGAGCACACCGGCCAGGCTTGGAACGGCGTGACCGCAGGCACCGATGATCTTTCCATCATGGACGGCACCTACGGCAAGAATACCGGCATCAAGACTTACGCCGACATGTACCGCGAAGGTCTGGGGAAATTCAACTCGCTTTATGAGTCTATGGATCCGAAGACCTACGAGACAACCCGTTACACTTTGAACGACGGCTCCTATTGGCCAAAGACAACCGACAACTTCTGGCAGGATCACAACATCCTTTCCGCGGCCTGGAACATTAACGAGAACCTGAAGACAACCCTGTCGCTCCACTACACCTATGGCTACGGCTACTACGACGAGTTCAAACCGGACAGCAAGGTTTCCAAGTTCGGTTTCGACATGGTGAAATCCAACGGGAAACCCTTAAGATCCGATTTCGTCCGTCAGAAAGGCCTGTCGCAGAACGCCGCAGGGGTTGTCTATAACATCAGTTACAACAACAACGGATGGGATGTCATCGGAGGTCTCTCCGGTCAGATGTTCTGGGGCAACCATTTTGGTTATCTCACTTATGTGTCAAACAAAGATGTGGTCAATCATTATCCTGGACTTGCCGGCTTGAACGACACGGATTTCGACAACGGTCGCTACACCTATTATGATTCCGACGCCAGAAAGGATGACTACAGCGCGTTTGTCAAGGCCTCCAGGCAGTTTGGCGAGCATTTCACCGTCTTTGCTGACCTCCAGTACAGGCACGTTCGCTACACTACGGACGGTATCAACGACAAATTCGTCAAGCAGAAGGACGGTACATACAAGAATCAGCGTCTGGACATCAACGAGATCTACAATTTCTTCAATCCGAAAATAGGTGTCAGCTATAAGGCCGGCAACCATAGGGCCTACGCTTCCCTTGCCATGAGCAACCGTGAGCCGGAGCGCAACAATTTCACTGACAACTACAACTATCCGTTCCCTAAGGCGGAGCACGTCAATGACTATGAGTTAGGCTATCAGTATTCCGGCTCGGTCTTCCGCGCCGGCGCCAACCTCTATTTCATGGACTATGTGGACCAGTTTGTCCAGACAGGAATGCAGAGCGAAATCGGCGAGAGTCTGACCACCAACATAAAGGACTCCTACCGTGCCGGTGTCGAGCTTACGGCTGCTGTGGACGCCACCAGATGGCTGACTCTTGAGGCCAATGCCGCCCTCAGCTCCAACAAGATCAAGGACTTCGACGAGGTTGTGGAAGATTGGGGCAACAAGGAGACCGGCATAAGGAAAATCCACTACGACAACTCTACGCTGGCGTTCTCCCCGTCAGCCATCGTCAACGGATTCGCCGTGTTCAAGGTCAAGGGTGTCCAGGCGATCTGGCACACTTCCTTCGTGAGCCGCCAGTACCTTGACAACACGCGGAACAAGGATCGCTCCCTCCCTGCATATTCACTGTCGGGAGTCAGCTTCAACTATCCGATCAAACTTCGTGGCTTCCTAAGGGAGATCACCGTCGGCCTTGATGTCAACAACATATTCAACGCCCACGTGGCCGCCTCAGGTTGGGTGTATTCCGCCATCAGCGACGCTGATGGTCATCCGGACTCCAACCGCTACTACCAGCTCGGCTTCATCCCGGAGGCCGGCACCACAGCCATCGCGCGCCTGACCCTGAGGTTCTAAGCCCCCTTTTAATAAGGTAGAACAACCTTGATAATCCGCACCTGAGCCGCCTTCAAGCGCTCGGGTGCTTTTTTAGTGTGTGGCTCTGAATTGAAGAAAAAAATCCCTATCTTTAGGCTGTAAATATTAGTTGCAATGGATAAGGATGTCGCATTGGTGCTTTCGAGCGGCGGCCCAAGGGGCTTTGCCTACATCGGAGCCATTGAGGAACTGGAAAGCAGAGGGTACAACATCACTTCTGTGGCAGGGTGCTCGATCGGCTCACTGGTCGGTGGGGTCTATGCCGCCGGCGGTCTGGACGGGTTCAAGGAATGGCTGTTCAATCTGGACAACACCAAATTAATCTCGCTTCTGGATGTGTCGATCAGCAAAAGCTACCTGGTAAAGGGTGAGAAGGTGATCGAGGCGATAAAGAGGGTTGTTCCCGAGGTCAACATCGAGGATCTCCGGATTCCTTACCGTGCCGTGGCCACAGATCTCTACACAGGCGAGGAGGTTGTGTTCAGCAAGGGCCGGCTGTTTGACGCGATCAGGGCCTCCATCTCCATACCGTCATTGTTCCGTCCTGTCAAATACGGCTACCACACGCTGATCGACGGAGGCATCGTCAACACGATGCCGCTCAGTCAGGCAGTCCGCAACGGACACGACATCCTGGTGGCGTTTGACGTGAACCAGATTGATTCCGAGCGGATTGCAAGCTACCTCAAGGAACTGGAGGAAGTGCGTGAGGAGGACACGGAGTTCAAGTCCGGGGAATTGGACGCGATCGGCGACCTGGCCATGAGGAAGGGCGTTCCGCTCATCGACCGCGTGCGGATGCTGGGTGATGAGGCGCATAGGGCGTACAAGGGGATAAGGATGATAGGACAGAAGACCAAGCGGATTGAGGACGAGGCTCATGCCGAACGTATCCCGACAAGCGACAACTACTACTCGATCCTGACAAGAACCTTCTCGCTGATGAACCACACCATCGCGCGGCAGGCCATCCAACTCTACAGGCCCGATGTCGTCGTGAACATGAATTTCGACACCTACGGAGCCATACCTGACTACGCCAAAGGCGAGGAGATAGCCGCCAAAGGCCGCGAGCTGATGTCCGCCGCCCTTGATGAATATGAGCGCGCGGCATCCGGCAAGGCGGATAGCCTGTCATAGGGAATATGACGCGGGAATATTAAGAATCAATGAATATGGATAGTGCGATCATAGCTACACTGCTGATTCCTTTCGCCGGAACGGTCATCGGGTCGGCGTTTGTGTTCTTTATGAAAAGGGAGATGCCGGCGCTGCTGCAGAAGGCCCTGCTGGGCTTCGCGTCGGGAGTGATGGTGGCGGCCTCAGTCTGGTCCTTGCTGATCCCTTCGATGGAGATGACTGTCTCTGAGGGCTGGACATCCGTCCTCCCGGCTTCAGTCGGTTTTCTGGCCGGAATATTCTTCCTGCTTGCCATTGATTATCTCACCCCGCATCTTCACATCGGTGAGGACAAGCCGGAAGGCCCGAAGTCGAAGATCTCGAAGACAGCCATGCTGGCCTTGGCGGTGACAATACATAATATTCCTGAAGGAATGGCGGTTGGAGTGCTGGTCGCGGGAGCGATGAGCGACGGGATGGCGATCGCTCCGGCAGCAGCGATGGCGACCGCGATCGGAATAGCGGTCCAGAACGTTCCGGAGGGTGCCATCATCTCGATGCCGATGCGCGCCGCCGGGAACTCACGCTGGAGATCCTTCCTCATCGGCGGCCTGAGCGGAATCGTGGAGCCGGTCGGTGCCTTGCTGGTCATCCTGCTCGCCTCATTGATGACTCCGATCCTGCCGTATTTCCTTGCATTCGCCGCCGGCGCGATGATCTATGTGGTTGTGGAAGAACTTATTCCCGAGGCTTCCGAAGGACAGCACTCCAACATCGGTACCGTCGGTTTCGCTGTGGGATTCGTCCTGATGATGGTTCTGGATGTAGTGCTTGGATGATCGCCATGCAGATTTGTAACCAGTTTTGTCAAGGAATGGCTATCTTTGTCTTGACAAAATGAAATGCTCACTTTATGGAATACCTGTCAAAGGAACGATACGACCAGATTGTCGCGGAACTGAATAATCTCACTGATGTTGAATATCCCCGGATAAAGGATGCTCTGGCTGAGGCACGGGCGCAGGGCGACCTGAGCGAGAACGCCGAGTACCGCGCTGCCAGAAGGGCGCAGGCGAAAGCCATCAGCAGAATCCGCTTCCTGCAGAAAGTCCTGCAATATTCAAGGATCATCGATCCCAGGAACCTGCCGAAAGACCAGATCTCGCTGCTCAGCAAGGTGGAGTTCACGAACCTTGCCACGAACACCAGAATGACCTACACCATAGTCAGCCCTCACGAAATGAATCTGGAAGGCGGAAAGATTTCCTGCAAGTCTCCGATAGGAATGGCCTTGATGGGAGGCAAGGTCGGCGACATCGTGGATGTCAACGCCCCCTCCGGTACTTTCCGGCTCCGGATAGAGACCATAGAGTTTGAAGAATAGGCGAGAGTGTCATTACGGCTCCCGGCCCGTGGTGATTTCGATTCTTTTAGCTATTTTTGAGACCGTAAATTCTGGTACTATGATTAAGGACGTGAAGGTGATAGTCTTCGACGCGGACGACACGCTTTGGGACAACCAGTCGTATTTCGACGGGGCGGAGAGGGTGTTCGTGGAGGAGCTTAGGGAATATGGGACGGCGGAGGAGCTGTCGGAGACGTTGTTCGCGACGGAGTCGGCTAACATGCCGGTCCTGGGCTACGGTGCCAAGGCGGTCTGCATCTCGATGATGGAGACAGCGCTTGCGGTGTCGCACGGCAAGATTCCGGGCGAGAATCTTTCACGGATACTATCGGCGGCGAAATCCCTGCTTAGTCTGCCTGCGGAACCGCTTCCTGGTGTGGGAAAAACTCTTAAGGCATTGAAAGACAGCGGACGGTACCGGCTACTTCTTCTCACCAAAGGCGACATGCTCGACCAACAGAACAAACTCCGGCGCTCCGGCCTCCGACACTTTTTCGACAGGGCCGAAGTGGTCTCCAACAAAAGTGCAAAGGAATATCTTGACCTTTGTCAAAGCGAAGGCATCCGTCCCGAAGACATGGCGATGGTCGGGAACTCATTTAAATCAGACATCCAGCCGGTCATCGAGATCGGTGGCTACGGCGTGCATATTCCTTTCCACACAATGTGGCGGCACGAGGTTGTTGAAGAGTTTGGCCATCCGAACATCATCCGCGCGGATTCTTTTGAAGAAATCGCCAATATATTCTTGAATCATGAATAGGAATCAACCTGATAGGATTTTGGTGCGGGGGGCGAGGGTCCACAACCTGAGGAATGTCGATGTGGATGTCCCTTTGGGGAGGATTGTCGGGATCGCCGGTGTCTCCGGATCAGGAAAGTCATCGCTTGCGCTTGGTGTGCTGTATTCCGAAGGGTCAAGGCGCTACCTTGAATCGCTTTCCACTTACACCAGAAGGAGGATGACGCAGGCTACCAAGGCCGATGTGGATGAGGTTCTCTACGTGCCGGCGGCGCTCGCACTGCATCAGAGGCCAGGAGTCCCAGGCATACGCAGCACTTTCGGTACTGGCACGGAACTGCTTAACAGCCTTAGACTTATGTTTTCAAGACTGGCCTGTCACCGTTGCCCGAACGGGCATTATGTAGAGCCATCCTTGCGGGTCGCTGCCGAAAAAGATCTTGTCTGTCCTGTCTGCGGAGAGCATTTCTATGCGCCGGGAGCCGAGGATCTGGCATTCAACAGCCAGGGGGCATGCCGTAAATGCTACGGCACAGGTACTGTCAGGACTGTTGACGAGTCCACCCTGATTCCGGACGAGAACCTGACGATCGACGAGGGAGCCGTCGCACCGTGGAACACGCTGATGTGGTCGCTGATGAAGGATGTCTGCCGGGCGATGGGCGTTCGTACGGATGTTCCGTTCAAGGATCTGACCGACAGGGAAAAAGACATCGTGCTGCATGGGCCGGCGGAGAAAAAGCACATCCTTTACAAGGCGAAGAACTCCAACGATGCCGCAGAATTGGACTTCACTTTCTACAACGCTACTTACACCGTCGAGAACGCCCTGTCAAAAGTCAAGGACGAGAAGGGTATCAAACGTGTCGAGAAGTTCCTTCGGCTTGATGTCTGCCCGGATTGTGGCGGCACGAGGCTCTCGGACGCGGCAAGGGCACCGAGACTCAGGGGTATCTCACTTGCCGAGGCCTGCACCATGACCCTCACCGGGATTGTGGAATGGGTCAAAGGCGTTCCGGCTTCGCTTCCGGAGGAGATGCGGCCGATGGCCGAAAGCATCTGCGGATCCTTCCTCGACACTGCCAAACGATTGTTGGACTTGGGAATAGGTTATCTGTCGCTGGATCGTTCAGCGGCCACCCTCTCGACAGGCGAACGGCAGAGAATGCAGCTCGCCCGCGCGGTGAGGAACCGGACTACCGGTGTGCTGTACGTCCTGGACGAGCCGTCCATCGGGCTTCATCCGTCCAACATTATCGGACTATGCGGCGTGATGGATGACCTGATAGCGGACGGCAACTCCGTCATCCTTGTGGATCACGACACGCAGATCCTCTCTAAGTCCGACTGGATGATCGAGATGGGGCCGGAAGCCGGGTCAAACGGCGGCACGGTCATCGCTCAAGGCACCTTAAGCGACATTGAAAACAATGAATATTCAAGGATTGGCCCATACCTGTCGGGTCGCTCATCAATTAAAGTAAGAGAGCAGATAAAATCCTCAGACATATTCTCTGAAGGCAAGATAAGGATGGAAACTTCAGCCATCCACACTGTCAGACCTCTGTCCATAGAGATCCCGAAAGGACGGCTGACGGTCGTAACCGGGGTCTCCGGTTCCGGCAAGACCACGATGGTGCTGGAAAGCCTTATCCCGGCGCTTCAGGCCAGGATAGCAGGACGTGATCTGCCGGATCACGTGAAGTCGATGGAGGCCGATGGCATACGTCAGGTCAAGCTCATAGACGCTTCGCCGATCGGCATCAACGTCCGCTCGACCGTGGCGACCTACGCCAATGTCCACGATGAGCTCAGGAAGGTCTTCGCCAAGACTCCGGATGCGAAAAGGCATGGCTACAAGGACGGAGACTTTTCCTACAACACCGGTAAATTGCGATGCCCGACTTGCGACGGCACAGGAGTGATCAGCCTCGACGTGCAGTTCCTGCCGGATGTGGACATCGCTTGTCCGGATTGCCGAGGCTCAAGATATTCAAGAGCCGCCGGGAGCATACGAAGGGAAAACGCTTCCGGAGAGTTCCATTCCCTTCCGGAACTGATGGGGATGGATGTCGGCTCGGCTCTAGATGCCTGTTCTGATCTCAGGCTGATCAGCCAGCGCCTGCGGGTTCTCCGTGATCTCGGACTCGGCTATCTGACCTTGGGAGAGGAGACCCCGAGCCTATCCGGCGGTGAGGCCCAGCGCCTGAAGCTTGCCAGCGAGATGGGCAGGGGACAGAGTGACTCCGTGTTCGTCTTCGACGAGCCGACGATCGGCCTTCATCCGTCCGATGTCCAGACGCTTCTGAAGGTGTTCCAAAGCCTGATTGACCATGGTGCCACGGTCATAGTCATCGAGCATGACCTGGATGTCATCCGAAACGCCGACTATATCATTGACATGGGGCCGGGCGGTGGTTCCGAAGGCGGGCGGATTGTCGCCACCGGCAGCCCGGACCAGATCCGGGAGTCGAAGGACAGCTTGACTGGCCGTTTCCTGTAGATTATAGTATGATGTACTGAAAGTTAGTTATTAAAACAATAATGTTTATCGTACTAACAAAAAAGTTATAACCTTAATTGCTTATGAATAAAACAAACAGAGTAATCAACTTAGGGCTAATCCAGTGGTCCGATCCGTTTGATCGCAAGGCAATGAGCGGGACTCCGTACAAGATGGCGGAGGCTCTTCGCGCAGTCGGTTTAAATGTGGTTTGGGTGCCTGCAAAGAAGACATTAGCGCTAAGGATGTACACTAAAGCGGTCAATTTACTAAACAAGTTTTCACGTAAACAGACAAAACCGTCGCACACGAAGATAGGAGCGTCGTTGCTTTCCGGCACTTTAGACAGGACAATCATCGATTCGTGCGATGTTCTGTTCGCTCCGATGGCGAGTGAGTGCATATTCAGGCTTAGGACTGACAAGCCGCTGATCTATCTTTCAGACGCCACATTCGCGATCATGGTGGATTATTATTTTCATAATTTGTCTAAACGGACGGTGAGACAGGGAAATATGATAGAACGCAATGCGATTGATCTGGCAAGCGAGGTTGTTGTCTCATCCCGTTGGGCTGCGGAATCCGTGGTTGCGGACTACCATAAGGATCCTTCGAAGATTCACGTGATAGAATTCGGCGCCAACATCGACGAAAAAGACATAGTGCCGAGGACATTCAGGTACAACGGTCACCTGGATCTCCTGTTTTTAGGAGTGGATTGGGTGCGCAAGGGAGGCTGGATCGCAGTGGACATCTGCCGTTGGCTGAATGAGAACGGAATCCCGTCCACGCTTCACATCGTCGGGGTGAGAAATCTCGATCCTGCAATCCGAAAACTATCGTTTGTGGATTATGTCGGTTTCCTGAACAAGAATATTCCCGAAGAGTATAAAAGGCTTGTTGACCTGACGCGCCTCTGCCATTGCATGCTTCTCCCGACTCTCGCCGAGTGTTCCGCTATCGCGTTCTGCGAAAGCAGCGCCAATGGCCTCCCGGTCTTTTCCCATCTGACAGGAGGAGTCGCAGACTACATCTGCGAGGGAGAGAATGGTCATTTGCTTCCATTCGGCTCCTCGGGCGAGGACTTTGGCCGAAAGATAAAGCAAAGCCTTGAGTCCGGAGAACTAGAGCGCATGTCCGTGACCTCCAGGCTGTTGTACCGGCAAAAGCTCAACTGGAACATTTGGGGTCAAAGAATGGCAGAGATTATCGCCAGATGTGTCGATGGCAATAGCACTCAAATATTTTGAATTATGCCCCAAAAGCATTAAGTTTACATTGCATAATTAATAAAAGGGATGAATGTGGCTGAAATTATTCATCTTTCTTGTCTTTAAAGGGTTAATTGTCATGAGAAAAGTTCTTTCGATTTGTGTGGCTCTCGCCTGTTTGGCAAGCGGTGTTCCTGCTGCGGCTCAGGATGCCGTAGTTAAGCGAATTATCGAGATTGGAAAGACGGACAACCGTGTGATGCATCAAATCGACGTCCTGACCAACCGATTCGGTGGCCGCGTGCTAGGTTCGGATGCATTCGAGAACGCGGCTGAATGGATGGTCCGCGAGTACAAGAGTTGGGGTTTGGATGTTGATCTTGAGGAGGCAGGAACCCTCCCGGTCGGTTTTAACCGCGGCCCTTGGTTCGGTCGCATGCTGGGAGAAAACAGCATGCACCTGCATTTCGTGACCCCGTCCTACACCTCCGGCACCAAAGGAGCGCAGGCCTGGGTCAAGAGTCATCCTGAGGGATTGGGCAGGATTTCGAACATGTTCAACCGCGACGGCGGTTCGGAACCACCGGTAGGCATCTACGTTCCGCAGGCGATGTACGATGACTTTGTAAAGATCTGCGCTCCGATCAAGCAGATCCGTCCAGATTACCCGTTCGAGATAAATCTCCGCGAACCTCGGAAGCGTCCTACAGAGTACGGTGGAACAGACGCCTCGGTTTTTGCGGTGGAAGGGGTGCCGACAATAGGCTTCATGACCGATGACATCAAGGGCTATGATCTCAGCTACGATGAGATCTGGCATACCGAGCGTGATCTCTACAACAAGAATATTCCTGAATACCAAGAGCATACGGCCACGGTAACCGCTATTGTCGCTCTTGGTGTGGCAAACCTTGACAAGCAACTCTCACGCGAGGGTCTGTACATCAAGGAATAAACCCACCGGAGCCGGCTACCTGATTATTCCGGGAACCGCGCAAAGAACGTCAGGAGTTGAAGATCTTCATGAACTCCTCACCTGTGATGGTCTCTTTTTCAAGAAGATACTCGGCGCACTTGTGCATCTTGTCCAAGTGGGATCCGATGATCTCCGTGGCCTTTTTCTTGGCCTCGGCAATCATCTCGCGGACTTCGGTGTCGATGTCAGCGGCCGTCTCGTCCGAACAGGCGAGCCGGGATGACCCGCCAAGATAGGAGTTGCCTTGTGTCTCAAGAGCCATCATGCCGTACTTGTCGCTCATACCGTAGGTCGTGATCATTGAGCGCGCCATCTGCGTGGCCTTCTCTATGTCGTTCGAGGCACCGGTCGTGCACGTGTGGCAGATCACCTCCTCGGCCACACGCCCTCCGGTCAAGGTGGCGAGTCGATTCAGCAGATAGTCCTTGCTGTAGAGAAACTTCTCGCCTTCATCTACCTGCATTGTGTAGCCAAGGGCTCCGGAAGTCCTCGGAATGATCGTGATCTTCTGGACCGGAGCGGAATTGTTCTGCGCGGCGGCGACCATCGCATGACCTATCTCGTGATAGGCAATGATCCTCTTTTCCTCAGCCGAGATCACAGCGTTCTTTCTCTGCTCGCCGGCCATCACCACCTCGACGCTTTCCTCAAGATCCTCGGTTGTCGCGGCCTTCTTGCCAAGACGCACGGCGCGCAAGGCGGCCTCGTTGACTATGTTGGCGAGTTCGGCTCCGGATGATCCTGCGGTCGCGCGACCGATCAGGTCAAGGTCGATGTCCTCGTGCCGGATGTCTTTCAGGTGCACCTGGAGGATGGCCTTTCTTCCTTGCAGGTCAGGCAGTTCCATCTGTACGCGGCGGTCGAAACGGCCAGGGCGCAAAAGCGCCTTGTCAAGGCTGTCTGGCCTGTTGGTAGCGGCGAGGATGATCACCCCTTTGTTGCCGTCGAAGCCGTCCATCTCGGTAAGTAATTGGTTGAGAGTCTGCTCGCGCTCGTCATTGCCGCTGATGTTGTTCTCACGGCTCTTGCCGATAGCGTCGATCTCGTCGATGAACACGATGCACGGAGCCTTGGCCTGTGCCTGGCTGAACAGATCCCTGACCTTCGCGGCACCCATCCCGACGAACATCTGCACAAACTCAGAACCTGACATCGAGAAGAAAGGTACCCCGGCCTCTCCAGCCACAGCTCTGGCTATCAGCGTCTTGCCTGTGCCTGGAGGCCCGACCAGCAGCACGCCTTTTGGCAGATGCGCCCCGACTTCATTGTATTTGTCCGGATTGTGCAGGAAATCCACAACCTCCATCAGACCGTCCTTGGCCTCGTCTTGTCCTGCGACATCCGAGAATCGTGTCTTAATGTCATTCTCGGCATAGACTTTCGCGCCACTTTGTCCGAACTGCATGAAGTTGCCCATCCCGGAGCCGCCTTTGGCCATGCCGCCGATCCTCTTGATGGCGGAACTGAACACCCAGTACATCAACATGCCGGGAAGAATCCACCAGAGGATGAAATCCAGGAGGGGAGACCTTTCCTTGTCAAGTTTTTTCACGAAGCGGATCTTGCCGCCTTTGCCGGGACTTTTCGCGGAGGAGAGCCTGCTCACGAAATCAGGGTCGGAGATCGCTCCGGTGATGTAGGTGGTGTCTCTCTGACCTTTCAGCCTTTCCTGATAGGACAGGGGAGCGTTCTTGGAGTACATAACCTTGTCTCCGTCGATCACGACATCGTAGACGCGTCCGCTGTCCACGTCCGAGATGAATGAGCCATAGTCGGTCTCCACGACGCTGTTGCCTTTTCCGCCCGGAAACAGGAAGGTGTTGATCAGCACAAGAAAGGCGAACATCAGTATGATCGTCCAGAACATATTCCCGTTCGGCATCCTTCCGCCTTGAACGTTTCCTTCAGGATCCTTTCCAGGCTCCGTCTTCTTTTCTTCAGGATATTCGACAAATTTCATAATCGCTTTCTTTTTAAGAATATTCCGAAGAAGCGATATCCTCAAAAATCAGGCAAATTCATCCTGACTGACAATTTGACGAAAAAAATGGGTTTATGGATATTCTTAGAATATTACTGAATCCCGCCGTCAAGGTAGTCGGTGTAGAGGATGCCGTCGAGGTGGTCGCACTCGTGCTGGAAGATGACGGCGGTGAATCCGCGGATGCTTTCGGTTGTGTCGCGTAAGGACCTGAGGGACGTGTAGGTGATGTCGATGTCACGGTAACGGGCCACTTCGCCGCGCCTTCCCGGAATGCTGAGACATCCTTCGGGACCGGGTTCCCTTTCGCCCCGGCGGGCGGTGATCCTGATGTTAGGATAGACCTCGAACGGCTCTCCGGCCTTGTCGAAACGCTGTACCGCGACGATGCGGCGGGATATTCCCACCTGTGGTCCGGCGATGCCGACACCGTCCTCCTCCGGCGAGGTCACGGTTGCCACCATCTTGTCAGCAAGGGATTGATATTCATTGCTTTTTAATTCCTTCTCGCTGATTGTTCCGCATTCTTTCCTCAACACCAGGGAATCGGCGGCATCATAGACCGTCAGCACCCTCATTGTAGCTCCGTCGCAACCGATTAGTTCCTTCTCGGCTGCGCTCCAGCCGCTCTGCCCGCAGCAAGTGATCGCCGCCACCGCAGCCATCGTTGTAAGAATATTCCAGAGTATCTTCATGTTGTCAATATTTTCCTCAAAAATACATTATTTTCATCAATTCCTTACCTGTTAGTGTAATGATTACTATCTTTGCCTGCAAAATAAGGAATATGTCAAAGGTTGAAGAATATGCCGCGCTGATTCCGCGGATACAGTCTGTCCTTTCAGGCGAGACGGACGAGATCGCCAGAATGTCGAACATCGCCGCGCTGCTTCACGGTGGGTTAGGCTTTTGGTGGACGGGATTCTACCGTGTCGCATCGGCGGAGGAACTGGTGCTCGGACCGTTCCAGGGGCCGGTCGCCTGCACGAGGATCAGACTTGGCAGGGGAGTGTGCGGCACTTCCTGGAGCGAGGGACGCACGGTAATTGTACCTGATGTCGAGCGGTTTCCGGGCCACATCGCCTGTTCAAGCGAAAGCCGGAGCGAGATTGTCGTTCCTTGCCGGAAACGTGGCCGGATCGTGGCGGTACTTGACATTGACAGCCGGGAACCGGACACTTTCGACGAGGTGGACAAACAATATCTTGAACAGATCGCCTCGATGCTCTATGGCGGCGAAAGGGACATCTGGTTCGCCGCCGGCTGCTTCTGGGGAGCGCAGAAATTCTTCAAACTCGTTGACGGCGTGGTGTCCACCGAGGTGGGATTCGCCAACGGCTGGGAAGCGGATCCGACCTATAAGCGGGTGTACACTGACCAGACTGGCCATGCCGAATGTGTCCACGTGAGATATGATCCGGAAAAAGTCTCCTTGAAGCGCCTGGTCGGACTATTCATGAACATCATCGATCCGTTCAGCGTCAACCGGCAGGGTGGGGATGAAGGCACAATGTACCGCACAGGTGTCTATTTCGAGGATGAGAACGATCTCGGCGAGATCAAGGAGGTGATCGGCTCCTTTGAGCGGCAGGCCGGAAGGCCGTCGGCGGTCGAGATCGAGCCGCTCAGTTGCTTCTACAAGGCCGAAGAGTACCACCAGAACTATCTCGACAAGACTCCCGGCGGCTACTGCCACCTTTCCCCTAAGGTCTTTGAGCTTGCGAGGAAGAAATGAGATGTCAAGATTAACTTTGTAGTCGATAATTTCATGCAAAGAATCAGGAGATGAAGACAATAGAAGTAGTGGCAGCTGTCATATTCAAGGATGGCAAGGTGTTCGCGACCCAGCGGGGGCATGGGGAGTTCAAGGACGGTTGGGAGTTTCCGGGCGGCAAGATCGAGCCGGGGGAGACACCGGAAGACGCGCTCCGCCGTGAGATCCGGGAGGAACTTGAAACCGATGTTCTAATCAGGGAATTAATTGACACAATTGAATATGACTACTCTGATTTTCATCTTTCCATGAAGTGCTTTGCCTGTTCAATACAATCCGGAAACCTCCATCTGGTAGAGCATGAGGCTGCCAAATGGCTCTCTGCCGACAGGCTTGATTCCGTTGACTGGCTCCCGGCGGACGTCACCCTTATCCCCAGAATCGCCGGACTGCTCAAGGCCTCCGCGCTATGATGTACGTGACTCTGATGATTGTCGGCGATGGCCTATAGGGAGAAGAAAAAGTAAAGTTAATATGAAAGTGACCTCGAAGAGAAGAATGGAAACTCGGAGCGAAGCGACCGAAGGGGGTCGGGGAGTCCTTTCCTCCTGCCCTTCAGGGGCTGTCACGAAGTGACTGGGATTGAACATGATGAATGTAATGAAGAGATTCGTTAATATATTCATAGGAACGACGTTGGCCTTGCTGGCGCAGTTCTCCTTCTCTTGCGCCGATGCCAAGGTCCGTCAGTACAAGGTTCAGGTTGTCAAGGAATATATTCACGATGAGACTTCGTTCACGCAGGGGCTTTTCTTCCTGGACGGGGAAATGATCGAGACCACCGGGCAATATGGTGAATCGACTCTCTATGGATCCGAAGACCTACGAGACAACCCGCTACACTTTGAATGACGGCTCCTACTGGCCGAAGACCACGGACAACTTCTGGCAGGATCACAACATCTGTCAGCATTTTGGTAGGAAAGTTGAAAATTGTGCTATATTTGTACGAATTAACTGAAAACCTATATGGCTCTGCTTATAGTTTATATGCTGGGGACGCTGGGAGTGTCGTTCCTTTGTTCGCTTCTGGAGTCGGTGTTAATGTCGACACCGATCTCTTACATCACGATGAGGAAGGAGCAGGGGTACAAGCCGGCGGAGAAGTTCCTCAAGTACAAATTCGATCCGGACAGGCCTCTGGCTGCGATTCTTTCTTTGAACACCATCGCCAACACCTTGGGCGCCGCGGGGTGGGCCGACAGGCTACTATTCTGTTCGGAAGCACTTGGTTCGGAATCATCTCGGCTATGACAACGCTGCTTGTGCTGGTGTTCTCCGAGATTGTTCCTAAGACCATCGGAACATCCTATTGGAAGAACCTAATGGGCTTTGTGACATCGGCCATCTCGTTTCTGTCTGTCCTGATGTGGCCGCTTGTGATCATGGTCCGCACAATTGTCCTTCCTAAGGAGGATGACAAAAGCCAAGCTTGATAGTGTGCGGAACAGTCTCGCAATCGCGACGTTTTGAGGCTTGCCATATTGATCTTTTAGCTAAAGGATGGTTATTTGTAATTGGATATATTTTAAAACTGATGAATATGAAAACTAGACTCTTTGGCATGATGGCCATTCTGGTCTCCATCTTTGCCATGACAGCCTGCCAGAAGGACAAGGCTGACGACACTTGGAAACAACTGCCTGTCGGGCAGATCTCTGTGGAAAGCGGAAAAGCCACAATCTCGGTCAATGATATCCCTTGTAACTATGGAAATGTTCAGTTGGTGGCGGACAGCGATGATGCAGCCACTCTTACATTGACAGGAGTCGCGCCAGGTTACAATGACGTGAAGGTGAGTGTGGATCTTCTTAAGAAGTCAGATGATTCTTTCGCGTTCAAGGGTACGACCATCGTGTCAACTCCGCCATCAATAGTTGCCACTCTGCGCAGTACGGATGAAAATCCTTGTTATGCTTTCAATGTTGATGGATCCATCACTCTTGACGGTGCGGTCAAAGTGACTGTCGCGACTCAGGTTCAAGGGGATTCGGCTCCATTGATCGGAAGCTGGAACATTGTCCGCAAGAGCAGGTACATTGAAGATAAGTGTATGGATCCAAATGATCTCTCTCCGATACAGTTCAAATGGAAAATATCTGATGGGTTAGGTGAAACGCTTTTATCTCGTGTTACCTATCTCAATCACTTCGGGAACTGTGTTCTGACAGAGGTGTTCGATCAGGTCACATTTGACGAGACAGGCAATATCATGGCCCGTTACTGGCCCGATTTGGGAGTAGATGATAGTCTGGCGGGAGCATTTTCCTTATTCTTCCCTCCATCAGACGGATACTACAATTACAAACCAAAAAATCATACTGATTGGCTGGAGTCACCTAAAGCCAACCTCGCATTCTGGTATGCTACAGGAAACTCACTCTTCGTTGTTCCTAATGTTGCCGCTATCATTGAAGCCGCGGACTCGGAGACCGTCAGATCGGATGCTTCCGGAATAGATCTCTCCTCAATCATGGAGATTCTGGCACAACTCAAGGAATTTGGAGTGGATGTAGACGCTCTTAATGCGGAACTTCAGAAGATTCTTCAGAGAGGAGTCGAGCTGAAATATTCACTGGATGATGACAGTCTGAGAATCTACGTGGACAAGGCCCTTTGCGACCCGATCGTAAAAGCTCTTCTTCCGGCACTTCCTAAAATTGATGTCCTTCTTGAGCAGTTGGTTCAGGCGGAAAATGAAACCGCCCGGAAAATAAAGGGGGTTATGGGATTCCTTGGTCTTGAGAAGCCTTCTGATTTGGCGACTCTTTGGAATGCCACAACCGAGTTCGAGATCGCCCTCAACTTCACGAAGGCATAAGCGACAATCACAAGTCTGCTTTTGGCAAGCATCGTGATTGGTAATAAGCTTATTATCTACTTGGCAGTCAGCTGGTTATCGTCCACTGACTTCTTCGAACGAGATCGCGAATCCACCACCTTCGACTGCTTTCTGCTTGAGGATTGTCTCGCTCTGGCATTTCATTGTGCGGATGCTATATAGGCCTGTTCATTTTGAGAAGATTATTTAAGTCTGATGTTGACTTTAACAGCATTTAACATTTTCAGCTTTGTCCCCGCTTTGGGGCGGAAACGCACCCGGTGTTAACAAATGCAGCCTGGCATCAGGCCACGACTGCTAAGTTACGAATTTTTTTGCTATTGTGCAGACCTGATCAATACGCCGTGAGCAGGAATGCCATATATAACGGCAGGGTAAGCGTCTCGCCATCGCGTCCGACATTGTACCTGCCCAGCTTGATGGCGCTGTTCACGTGATAGACGTTTTTATTCTTCAAGATGGTTTTTGTGCTCTTGATGTTGCCCGTGGTGGACTTGACCTCGACGAGGGTAATCTGTCCCTTGTAGCGCATCAGGAAATCGACCTCCAACCCGGACTCCTTGTGATAGTAGTACAGGTCCCGGCCCATCTTGGAGAAAACGTCTGCGATGATGTTCTCAAAGATGGCACCCTTGTAACCGAGAAGGTTTCCCTGCAGAACATCAGACTGTGTGCCTTGCTCTAGCATGGAGAGGAACAGGCCGGAGTCCCGCATATAAACCTTGAAGACATCGTCTTCCGCATTGCCGTCCAGTGGCAACTCAGTCTGAGTGAGATTGTAGCATCTGGAGATGATGCAGGCGTCCTCTATCCACTGAAGGCTCCCCAGATACTCCGATGAGCGGGCTCCCTTGCGGATGGTCGCATACTGGAACTTCTTGTTCTCCTTGGCCAGCTGGCGGGGGATGGATTCGAAGCATTCGCGGATCTTGGGTTTGTCCGCATCGTCGGCATACTTAACCATATCGTCCTTGTACTCGTCCACAATGTTGCGCTGGACCTGCAGGACTTGGCCGATGTCGTGGTTCTGCAGGAAGGTACCCACAGCCTCAGGCATACCGCCAACGACGATGTACTGCAAGAAGAGGTCATTCATCCGGTTGTGGATGGCCTCGGGGACGGGGACTTCCTTCTTCAGGCACTCGTGGAGAAAGTCGATGATCTCCGGCGTGATGCCGTTTGCCCACAGGAATTCCTCAAAGTCCAGCGGGTTCATGTCCACGATGGTCTCGTAACCCACCGGGACTGACGTGCCCTTCTTCTGGTCTTTCTTCTTTTTCTTGGTTCCGTAGCCGCTGACACCCAGCAAGGAGCCGGTGCAGATGACATCGTACCGACCGTCAGTCTTGAAGAACTTCAAGGCGGTGCGCGCCTCCGGGCACTCCTGCAGTTCGTCAAGGATAAGGCAGGTCTCTCCGGGAACAAACGTGGCACCCGGAATCATGGCGGTGAGATACATCACAATGTCATCCACTTTCTTGGAGCCATGGAAAGCGGCCTTGGCTTCCTCCATCTCATAGAAGTCAATATAGACGTTGTGCGCATAGTTCTCCTCGGCAAAACGCAGCACGGAGAAAGTCTTCCCACATTGACGGACACCTTTGATGACGAGGGGCTTCCTTGAAGGGTTCTTTTTCCAGTCCTGGAGGACGGTTTCAATCTTACGTTTGAGCATGTTACACTTTTTCAAGCGACTTTTCGCTGCAAAGCTACATTTTTCCAAGCGACTTTCCAAACGTATTCAACACTTTTCAGCTTATTTCATTATTTATGTTGCCAAATGCTCTCTGCCGACAGGCTTGATTCCGTTGACTGGCTCCCGGCGGACGTCACCATTATCCCCAGAATCGCCGGACTGCTCAAGGCCTCCGCGCTATGATGTACGTGACTTTGATGATTTTCGGCGATGGCATAGAAGTCAGCAAAGGCCTTTGCCTATTCCCTGGTACGTGAATCAATGACGATCGTCACTGGACCGTCGTTGACGAGGGAGACTTGCATCTCGGCTCCGAATATTCCCTTGCCGACGTGCTTGCCCAGCGCCGCCGAGACCTCCTCGCAGTACTTCTCATAGAGCGGGACGGCCAGGTCGTGTCCCGCGGCGCGTATGTAGGAAGGACGGTTTCCCTTCCTGGTCGAGGCCGTCAGGGTGAATTGCGACACGGCCAGAATCTCGCCGCCGATGTCGGCGACGCTCCGGTTCATCACCCCATTCTCATCATCGAATATCCTCATTCCCACTGTCTTGCCCACAAGCCAGCGCATGTCCTCTTCCTTGTCGCCGTTCTCCACGCCGACAAGGACCAGAAGGCCGTTTCCGATCTCCGACACCGTCTTGCCTTCAACGACCACGTTTGCGCGCGACACTCTCTGGATTACCAATCTCATTGTTTTACAATTGTTTAGTTAATTTCATCCGGATTCCTTTCACGGTCTGTGCCGCCAGAAGGGAGTCCTTTATGACCATTCAGGGCGTAAAGTTATGAAAAACTTGATGAGATTGAGGAATATTGCTTGGGGAACATGCGGAATATACCCTCATTATTTGTAACTTCGCATCCTTTTTGAACTGAGATATGCGAAGGGACGCGATAGATTTCGGCTCGGACAACATTCCGAAGCTATTCGGCAAGATGCTCATGCCGACACTTCTCGGCATGCTGTGCATGTCCGTCATGACGGTCATAGACGGTGTTTTCATCGGACATGGGGTAGGAAGCGACGCGCTGGCGGCAGTGAACATATTCTCGCCTTTCTGGCTCCTGATGACGGCCATCGGAATGATGCTTGGCATAGGATGTTCGGTCGTGTCGTCGATTCACCTGTCCCAGGACAATGTCAAGGCCGCGAGAATCAACATGACCCAGACATTGATCTTCGGGGTGACATTGGCCTTGATCATCACCATACTTGTCGGGGCTTTCAGCACCCAATCCGCCCGCCTGCTCGGATCTTCGGACAGACTGCTTCCGTATGTTCTTGATTATCAACGATGGCTGTCGTTGGCTTTCTGCGCCATGTTCCTCCAGTCAGTCGGACTCCTTATCATCCGTCTCGACGGATCCCCGACCTATGCGATGCTCACCTCGTCCATTCCGGCCATACTCAACATCATACTCGACTATGTGTTCCTTTTCGTCCTGGACAAAGGTCTGGAGGGCGTCGCATTCGCCACGTTCATAGGCTTATGGTTCGGTGGCGGCATGGTGATCTTCTATATTCTTTTCCTGTCCAAGTCAATGAGGCTATACAGGCTGAAGTGGTCGCTAAAGAGTCTTTGCCTGTTCGCGAGAAACATCGGCTACCAGTTCCGTCTAGGTTTTTCGGCATTTCTCGGCGAATGCAGCATAGCGGTCCTGATGTTCACCGGCAACTTCATATTCATGAAATATTTAGGCGAGGATGGTGTGGCCGCATTTTCAATTGCCTGCTACATAATGCCTTTCATATTCATGACAGGCAATGCCATCTCTCAGTCCGCACAGCCGATAATCAGCTACAACCATGGTACCGGCAAGAGGGGCAGGGTGGTGGAGGCCCGCAAGGTCGCTTTGGCCACGGCGACCGGCGCCGGTGTCCTCTTGTCGTTGGCGCTGGCTTTCGGGGTGAAATATGTCGCCGCGCTCTTCCTTGACAGCGACGCTGGCGCCTACCGCATCGCTTCCGCCGGCATACCGCTGATGGCGACCGGATTTGTGTTCTACATCGTCAATGTCACGATAATCGGCTATTTCCAGAGTGTCGAGAGAGTGCTGCCGGCGACGACATATTCATTGGCCCGCGGCCTTGTCTTTCTTGTGCCGTCCTTTATCCTCATGCCCCATCTGGCAGGAACGCCCGGCATCTGGCTAGCCCTCCCCGTCTCGGAAGCCATGACCTTCGCCCTGATCGCCGTAGCCCGTCTGACGGCAATTACCGCATCAAGATGATAAAAGTCCACTTTCTGAGTTTGGAACTTGTCATCCATAGCACTTTGCGGAGTGGTTATTTCCGTTTTGGAAATAGTCATATCCTGTGAAAGCTTCCCATCTTCAAATATGTTCTTCAGATGTTTGCCGATTGCTGGTAAGCCGGCCCAAATAGCAGTGCCATAGCTCTTTGGGTACACCATATCGTTTCATCTTTTATGACGGCCTGCACTTTGCCGCTGTCTGCCGGCATATTGTGCAGGAGGAATTGTACCTCTCGATTCATATCGGCTATACAAAAGTGGCAATTTGTTCTGTTGGAATAAAAAACATTGTTCATAATTTTGTATTATGCAGCAAAAACATTATGTTTGCAATACATAATGAATAGGGTATATGAAATTCGTTGACAGAATAGATGAAACTGCACGATTAAAGGACGCACTTGCAAGAGAGAAGTCCTCGTTAGTCGTGATGTACGGTCGCAGACGGCTGGGTAAGTCAACGCTCATTAAAAGGGTGTTGTCAGAAAATGATGTTTACTTCCTTGCAGACCGTTCTGAAGAGCAACATCAGAGAGTATTGCTTGCAAAAGTAATAGCACAAATCTTCCCGGATTTCGACAAACTGACATATCCGGATTGGGAATCTATATTTCGTGCGGTCAATTATCGGACAGACAAACGTTTTACTTTATGCTTGGATGAATTTCCGTATCTTGTAGAGCAATCGCCAGAGTTGCCGTCTGTATTGCAGAAACTTGTTGATGAGAAGCTGTTGAAGTATAACCTTGTGCTTTGCGGTTCATCACAAAATATGATGTGTGGGTTGTTCCTTGATTCTACTGCACCTCTATATGGGCGTGCTGATGAGATTATGAGACTTACGCCGATACACTTGCCGTATATTCAAAAGGCTTTGCATCTTAATGCGATGAATGCCATTGAAGAGTATGCCGTATGGGGCGGTGTGCCGCGTTATTGGGAACTGAGGGAAAACAGAAGTTCGCTTGATGACGCCCTGTGGCGCAATATCCTTTCGGTAAATGGAACTCTTTATGAAGAGCCGATAAAACTATTTCAGGATGATGTCAAGGATATTGTCAAGACTTCAACGATCATGTCTTATATTGGGACTGGCGCAAACCGGCTTTCCGAAATTGCCGCACGATGCGATGAGCCGGCAACCAATCTGTCGCGTCCATTGAAGAAACTTATAGACCTCGGATTTTTAGAGAAAGATGTTCCTTTCGGAATTGACGAAAAGAATGCAAAAAAGAGCCTATATAAGATTGCAGACCCTTTTATGGCATTCTACTATCAGTTTGTCGTTCCTAATCGCTCGTTTATCGAGCTTGGCCGTCGCTTACCATTAGAACAGGCACTGACAGCCCATTTCTCGGAGTATGTGAGTGTTCATTGGGAAAAACTATGCAGGGATGCTGTAACGGGAAATATGGTCAATGGAATTGTTTACGGTAAGGCAAAACGTTGGTGGGGTTCTATTCTCAATGAGGATAAGAAGCCGGAACAGGTCGAGTTCGATGTTATGGCCGAATCGCTTGACAAAAAATATCTGCTTGTTGGCGAATGCAAGTGGACAACAGGGGAGAATGGGAAACAACTGACAGCCGAACTTCTCCGTAAAGCTAATTTGCTGCCGTTTGCCAAGAGCTACACTATTGTTCCTATGCTGTTTCTTAAGAATGCTCCGAAAGATGATGCCGGGAATGCGATGTTGCCGGAAGATGTTATTAAAATGATGAGATAAATTAGTGGCCGACCATGGCCTGGAATACGTATCCCTGATCAGAGTTGATTATCTCCGGAGCTCCGTGCCTTGTAATGGCACTTTTGAGCGCATCTATGCAGTTTGACGTATCGAGTGAGTTGTGCAGGCTCCAGCCCACAATGCTTTATGGTGCGAAGTTATTGTTTTTAAATAAAGCACCTGTATTAAAATCCGGGAGTATTATAAAAATGGTTATTGATATGGTCAATAACGCCATGAAAAAGATCCCTAACCATGAAGGCTTAATCCTTCATTCAGATCAATGATGGCATTATCAGCATGTTAAGTATCAAAATACACTGAAAAAGAATGGCATAGAACAAAGCATCTCCAGAAAGGGTAACTGTCTCGACAACGCTATGATGGAGTACTTCTTTTGGGGTGCATATCTTTGAATACGTCATAAGACCTTTGGCTTAAAGTATTTATGATAAAATATTCCGAGATCCTGGTACACATTGTGTGCGCAACTAAAAATATTCTTAAAACACCTAAAAATATTAGGAGATATGATTTTTATTCTTATCTTTGCATCCGTAAGATAATATTCGCGCGTTTGTTAACTTAAAGAATCGAGCAATGAAACAGAGACTTACTGCAAAAGAGGAAGAGGTGATGAACATCATCTGGGCCAAAGGCGAGGTGTTTATCCGTGACATCGTCGCGGCGCTTCCCGACCCGAAGCCGAACTACAACACCGTGGCGACACAGGTGAAATTCCTTGAGGATAAGGGATTTGTCAAGCGCAAGCCGATGGCGAACTCTTTCCAGTACAGCCCTGCGCTCACGGAACGTGACTATCACGGGACTACCGTCGGGGACGTTGTCTCCCGTTACTACAACAACTCCTACATCAGCCTTGTCTCCCAGTTCGTCGAAGAGGACAAGATGGATGTGGAGGACCTTAAAAAACTCATTTCTCAAATCGAAAGCAAAAGGAAATGATCGCTTACATCGTAACGAGCGGGTTGCTTCTCTCAGTGTTCTACGCATTCTTTATGCTGCTGATGCGGAAGACTACCTTCTTCACTTTCAACCGATTCGCCTTGATGGCTGGCAGTCTACTTTGTCTGGCGCTGCCGCTCATCCATTGGGATTTCAGCGGAACCGCGGTCTCGAACGTCATCCCGACCCTGACCCTGCCGCAAGCGGTGGTCAGCGCGGAAGGCGGAACTCTGAACGCGGCAGACAAAGGAATATCCTGGCTCGGAGTCGTTTCAGGAATATACTTTCTCGGGGCCTTCGTTGTCTTGATTATGAATATCTTGTCCGTAATCCAGACATCCCGTATGATAGCCTCCGGCGAGCATATTCAGAAAGATGGATTCAAGGTTACAATAGTGGACGCCCCGGTGGCATCATTCAGCTTCTTGGGTCACATTGTGATCAGCCGTGAGGATTTCACCGCTACCCCGGTGATTCTGACGCACGAGATGAGCCACGTGAGGAAGCACCATTCTGTTGACGTGCTGCTGTTCTCGGTCGTCACCGTCCTGCACTGGTTTAATCCTCTCGTCTGGCTTGCCAGGGCTGAACTCAAGATGCTTCACGAATATGAAGCCGATGAATCTGTGATCAATCAAGGAGTGAACGCAGCTGACTATCAGCTGCTTCTTGTCAGGAAGGCTGTCGGCGAGCATCGTTTCCGGCTTGCGAACGGTTTCAACCACACAAAACTTTCAAATCGAATCGCTATGATGATGTCAGAAAAAACTAATGGATGGTTCAGGCTTGCGTATGTCGTCTGCATACCACTTCTTGTTTGCACATTGTGCTTCAGCAGTTTCACAAAACCGGATTCAACCGGATCGTTGTCCGATGAGACAATGATCTCGGAAACAGCGCCAGAGAACGTCTCGGTTACTGTCACCGGGGAAAGTCGCAACGATATTAACATAGATGTTACCACCGATGATGATGAACCTGTCCCATTCCAAATGGAGGAGACCAAACCGGTGTTCCAAGGCGGTGACGCGAACAATTTCGCCAAATGGGTCAATGAGCATTTGATCTACCCGGAGGATGCTCAGAAAGCTAAGAAACAAGGTCGCGTCGTTGTTCAGTTCACTATCACAAAGACAGGAAAAATGGAAAACGTCAAAGTCTTGAGAGGAACCTTTAAATCCTTGGATGAGGAAGCGTTGAGGATTGTCAAATCTTCTCCTGTATGGGAACCAGGTAAGATGCAGGGCAAGGCGGTCGATGTCACCTACACATTCCCTATCGTATTCCGACTCAAATAATGAGATTAAGCTACAAATTATTGATTACGATCAGCTTGCTTGCGTCGCCACAGATTGTGGCGGCGCAAGTGGCCGATCCACAGTCAGACCGGAACGCGGCCTTGAGTGAGGCCCGGTACCTCAAGAGTATATTCAAAATTGACGAGGCGATCGAGAGATTGTCCGCTTTCGTCACTCCGGACCATTTCGATGAGGAGATTCTGTCCGAGCTGGCAGACTGTCATTTCCAGAACGGGGACTACGAGTCCGCTGCTGGGACATATTTCCTGCTGACCTCCAAGTTCCCGCGGAACATCCTGTACAAAGTCAAGCAGATGCAGACTTTCTACAGGATGAAGGCTTTCGCCCAGAGCGCTGAGGCCGGGAAGGCGGTGCTGCAACTTGACACGATACCGGCCATCGCCGCGTTGGTGGGGGACTCGTTCAATCAGGCGGATATGCTGGACTCCGCGCTGACATACTATCGGCTCACGCTGTCTCTTAAACCATTGAATGAAAGCGTAGTGAGTAAAGCCGCGCGGATTCTCCTCTCTCGCCGGGACTATGATGGTGCGATCCGTCTGACAGATGAATATCTTGCCTTGGATCCCGACAATTTCACCATCGCCCCGATCAAAGGTCTGGCACACTATTCCAAGAATGAATATGCCCCTGCGATCGATGTCTTTGAGCGTCAGGAGAAACTTGGTAACGATTCCTATCCGGTTCACTATTATCTCGGACAATGCTATTGGCACACGGAGGTCATGTATCGTGCGCAGGAAGAACTGCTTGCGGCTTGGCAGATTGATTCAAGCGATGTTAATCTGGCATATTCAATAGCGGCGGTCTATGCCGACAGCAACCGTTCTTTTGAGAAGGAGGTCAAACCGTGGCTTGACAAGGCGATGAACATGCTTCAGCCGGATCCGCTGATTATGTTCAGGCTTTATCAGCAATATGGTCTCGGAGAAGCGAAACTTTTCCATTGGGACGAGGCTATCGCTCATTATCAGAAGGCATACGGTTACAATCCGAAAATCATCTCCGCCCTTACCAACATCGCCTACTGCTACGAACAGAAAAAAGACTACAAATCAGCCCTCGAATGGTACGAGAAGTACCTGAAAGTCGCCAAGCCTGGTTCACGAGGCTACAATTTCGCCACCCAAAGCGTCAAGTACCTCAAAGGTGAGCTCTTTATGGAGGAGAAGTAGAAAGTAGGGCACGTCAAAAGGCTTCTCCGGTACCAGGTTTTTCAATTAACCGGATAAACTGGTCATATAACACGTTTTGTCCGTTGAAAGCCGTATTCGCCGGACAAACCGACGATATGGTACAGTTTGTCCCGCGCAACCTGGAGGTCAAGTGACTTGTATTTGCCGGGACTATTCATTATTTTTGTGTAGATATGATTAAGTTGTTGAAAGAAAGATAGATGATGAAGAATGTTTTAGTGCGGAACAGCACGGCTGAATTTCTCACCTTCATAGCGGAAGGGAAGGAGGAAGGTATTCAGGTGCTATATAAGAATGAAAGTATATGGGCGACTCAGAAAGCAATGTCGATGCTATTTGACTGCTCGTCTGATAATATTGGCTTGCACCTGAAGAATATCTTTAAATCTGGTGAACTTGAAGAAGGTTCAGTTACCGAGAAAATCTCGGCAACTGCGGCGGATGGTAAAATGTATATGACGAAATTTTACAATCTTGATGCGATTATTTCGGTAGGCTACCGTGTCAATTCTATCCGAGCCACACAGTTTCGTCAGTGGTGCACAAGTGTTTTGCGACAGTTCACAATTCGAGGCTATGTTGTGGATAAAAAGCGGATGGAAAATGGAACCTTCATCGGAGAAGACTACTTTGAACATCTGCTTGCAGAGATTCGTGAGATTCGGTTGAGTGAGAGAAGATTCTACCAGAAACTGACCGACATTTACGCCACAGCTGCTGACTATAACCGTGACGCGCCCACAACAAGATTGTTCTACAAAAAGGTACAGAATAAAATTCACTTTGCCGTTCACGGCCACACCACCGCAGAACTGATTGTGGAAATAGCTGATGCAGGTAAGGAACATATGGGTTTGACGACCTGGGAGAATGCTCCGGATGGAAAGATTGTGAAATCAGATGTCAGTATAGCTAAGAATTACCTGAATGGTGTGGAATTGGAAGATAATTGGTCAACTCCGTTTTGGATATGGCCGAGAGAATGGCAGACAGGCATATTCCGATGACTATGGAAGACTGGGCTAAACGCATAGACATAATCCTTGAAGCTGGTAGTGATGCTATATTGAACGATGCCGGAAAGATTACTGCGGAATTTGCCAAAAGTTTTGCTGAATCCGAATTTGAAAAGTACCGAATCATTCAAGATCGCTTGTTTAAATCAGATTTCGATCGCCTGAACGATTGTGATCTGCTGAATACCATAGAATAATACCTGGTCGCAGAGCTTGCCGAAGCGACCAGAAAATATCCTTACAAAACACTTTCAGCCCTATATGCCACAGAACGTCCCCAGTTGTGCTTGATGCTGAAAAAGTAAACCTCCAAGTCGTTCGCAATTCATCCCAATACGCCACCTGATGCCTTGAAAAAGCCTATCGCCTGAAAGCTTTTTGTAAAAAATTCCGAGGAGATAGTTTTTTTCCATCCTTTATGCAATTGAGTTATGTTTGTCCGGAGAAAGCCGTATTCCCCGGACAAACTGGTGATATAGTACATCTTGTCCGGGGAATCACCGTTTTGGTGGACGGAACGTGTGAACTTTTTCTTGTATAGAGATATAACCCTTCGTAGGGAACCAAAGGAGGCTAACCAAGGAAATTCTATTTATTAACCAAGCGAATTAGGTGCGCTGTCGCTGATTGTTCATATAGAAGACGTTTGGGATTTTTCGCTAGGAACATCCGTATCGAAAGTTCGGATTTCGGCGGGCCTTTGGTCGTTTGCGTGAATGACGAGAGTTTTGAAACAAGACAGCAGGTAAACTGGTATATTCATTAATGGCGGAGGAGTGGAGCATATTCGCGGATTGGAATCCGTGGCACGGGTGCACTAAGGTTAGTCCGGGCTGCAGGTTCTGTTATGTCTATCGGCAGGATGAGATGTACGGGAGCGAGATCGCGAGCAATCTTGCGCGCAAGACGGCGGCGTTCAATCTGCCGGTCAAAAGGAAACGGGACAAGACTTTCAAGATTCCTTCCGGCAAGATTGTCTTCACGTGCTTCACTTCGGATTTCCTGCTGGAGGACGCGGATCCGTGGAGGCCGGAATGTTGGGAAATGATGCGCTTTCGGAGCGACTGTATGTTCTATTTCTTTACAAAACGGATTGACCGTCTGGAACGGTGTCTGCCTCCTGACTGGGGCGACGGGTACGAGAATGTCATCATCGGCTGCACGGTGGAGAACCAGGCTATGGCCGACCACCGGCTTCCCATATTCAAGGATCTTCCTGTCAAACATAAATCAATCATTGTGGCGCCGATGCTTGAGCGGATGGACATCTCACGATGGCTGGATGACACGATCGAGGAGGTGAGTGTCAGTGGTGAGTCCGGTGTCGGGGCGAGGCCTTGTGATTTCGATTGGATTCTGAATCTGCGTTCGCAATGCGTCGCCAAAGAGGTTCCGTTCCGTTTCCACCAGACGGGTGCTTACTTCATCAAAGACGGAAGGACGTACCGCATCCACCGCCGTCACCAGTTGAGCCAAGCCCACAAGGCCAACATCGACTACGGCATCAAAGAGTACTATGTTCCTGAAAAGCCTTGGAATCTCTGGGCGGAATCGGATTACAGGTAGATTGCGGTTAGGATTCTTTTCGCTGATTATGAGACCAAAACATGAGGCATGATGAAAGATAAAGTCAAGGTGATAATCTTCGATGCGGATGACACGCTGTGGGACAATCAGACATACTTCGACAGGGCGGAGGAGGTATTCACGGAGGAGTTGAAGGAATATGGAACGGCGGAAGAACTGTCTGAGGAGCTATACAAGACTGAATCGGCGAATATGCCGATTCTGGGCTATGGTGCGAAGTCATTGCTCCGCCTTCCGGCGACACCGTTTCCTGGTGTCGTGAAGACATTGGACGCACTTGAAAAGACAGGACGTTACCGCTTGATTCTCATGACGAAGGGCGACATGCTTGACCAACAGAACAAAATCAAACGCTCTGGGCTTGACAAATACTTCTACCGGGTTATCGTGGTCACAAAAAAGGCATCAAGGAATATCTTGACATCAGCCATGTGGAACTTGTCCCATCTTCTCAGTTAGCGGTTGTCGGCAACTCCTTCAAGTCCGATATCCAGCCGATCATCGAGATCGGAGGCTACGGCATCCATATTCCTTTCACACCATGTGGCGGCACGAGGTGACGGAAGAGTTTGACCATCCGAACATCACACGGCTTGACTCTTTCGAGGAACTCACCAAGATATTCTTTGACCATGAATATTAATCAGCCAGACAGGTTTTTGGTGCGTGGCGGGGGGGGTACAACCTGAAGAATGTGGATGTGGACATTTTGCCTTATATCGTTTCATCTTTTATGACGACCAGCACTTTGCCGCTGTCTTCCGGCATATTGGAGGAATTGTACTTCTCGATCCATATCGGTTATACAAAAGTGGCAATTTGTTCTGTTGGAATAAAAAACAAATAACGGTCATTAAAGTCAAGTAGAGAGCGGAGGATATAGTCGACTTTATTATTCAGAGCTGTACCGATGTGGAGCGAAACCTACAGGAACTATACCGTCGTGTGGCTTTCAATATTTGTATCGGCAATACTGATGACCATTTCCGCCAGACTCTTGGTCAGTTGCAAAACTTGGCAGTATCTGTTGGCTATATGATGGAGAAAAGCGCACAAGTAGATGCACTTTTATCGAGTCCATCTGCATTGCAGAATAACCAAAGTGTGAGGAAATGCTTGAGAAGCGCGGAATCCGCCCCGAGAAATTGCCTCCGGCAGAGGATAGCAAAATATATACAATAATCTGCGGATATATTCGTTTTACATAAACCTCAGCAGAGAAGCCTTGCGATTGTAATTCTCCGAACCGCCCAAGTCGGTCTGTCTGGCACTGAAAGTTATGAGACTTTTGTTATCTTTTGTACTTAAATATCTTGACCATTTCCTTGTCGCCACCATTGAGCTGGCTGCATCTGTTCAGCATTCCGGTGTCCGAGAAACCACATTTCTCCATGACCTTTCCCGATGCGGGATTGCCGGTGAAATGATCCGCCCAGATGTTTTCGAAATGCTTCTCGTTGATGCAGTAGTCGAGCATCAGTTTCAAGGCTTCGGTGCAGATTCCTTTGTTCCAATAAGGCTTTCCTATCCAGTAGCCCACCTCGCAGTCGTTTCCTCCGATAGGGATGTTGCTGGTTTCATGGGTGTAGTAGCCGATGCAGCCGATAGCCTCGCCTGTCTCTTTCAACACAATTGCCCATGTCGTGTCATTATGGAAGAATGTCCGGATTATCTCCCGACTTTCTTCTACAGACTTATGTGCCGACCATCCAGCACGTGGTCCTACGTCAGGGTCGGAGGCGTACTTGAAGAGCGCCTCTGCATCTGATTCCTGCCAATGGCGAAGTAAAATTCTTTCTGTTTCCATCAGGTTATTTCAATGCCTTGCCGTCGGAGAAAGCGTTACCGACTTTCTCGCCCAACTGGATATAGCCATGATGAATAGGGTCGAAGACAATCAGTTCCATCTTCTCCATGTCTGGATTTCCGTCTTCTGCAAGATACTTCTCATCTACAAGGATATTGACGATTTCGGCGACGAGATAATAGCCCGTTTCGCTTTCATTGAACTTCTCCTTGATGCGGCACTCCAAAGTCATCGGGAAATCGGTGAATACAGGGGCATTGACCTTCTTCGCCTTCTCAATGTTCCATCCCGTCCTCTCCATCTTCTTCGGGTCGTTCTTGGCGGAAACAATGCCTACGAAATCAGCGGCCACCATGGTTTTCTTGGTAGCGAAGGCAACGGTAAACTCGCCGTCAATCTTCAGGTTGTCTGTGGTGGCGTGCTTTCCCATAGAGATCATAATCTCATTCACGTCCCACTGTCCAGCCCAGGCGGCATTCATTGCGTTCGCGACTCCTTCTTTATTATATGTGCCGATAATCAGCACAGGCTGTGGCACAACCCACGGCTTAGGTTCAAAAGTTTTCATACATGAATTTTTAGAAATGATACATGTGGAAAAATGCCATTAGAACTCAGATGTTCAATGCAAACTTACATAAAAATCTGCGATTTTTACGCCCGTCACATAAAAATGAAACAGTTTTTTAGAGGAAATATATGCATATTATGTGATGTCCTCAAGAAAGCTGAGCGACGTATAGGTGCTCATGCTTGATATTTTACAGAAGAACTTCGCTCAATGACTTTGATTATATTTGCGGCAGATAATCCGCAAATTTTGCGTTTTATTTGTCGCGAAGAAATCATTGATTATTGGACAGGAAGATGAGACGTATAGTTGATGCCCGAAGCAACACGTCAAAATATCTGAAAGTCAATATAGAAAGCTACTCGTTATCAAGCGAGTTGAGAATCTCCAACATCTCGTTGGGGGTAACTACTCTTCTTACTGCCGGAAAGTGTTTTGTGTTTCCGGTAACGAGGTATGAGTCGTCTTTTGACATGGCCACTTCGTAGAAGACAACATCTTTCGGGTCAATGACTTCGTAAGAGCTTGTGACTCTTCCGGATTCTATACCTGCTTCCACGATTGCGTCAATTACTTTGACTCCCGGGCAAGTCTGATCTCCTCATTAATTTCGTCAAGAGACATATCTTGGATGCCTGCATCCGCAGCAGCCTGTCTCATCTCATAGAATGCTGCACGTCCTTTGTTCATTATGTCATCCTTTGCAGGAGCTTCAATGGCGAATGGAATACGACGGCTTCTGACCACCTGTCGCACATAAATGTTGAATGCAGTGTTGGTGCTCATACCGAATTCTTCGCAAAGACTGTCGAATTGCATTTTCAAATCGGAGTCCAATCAAATTGTAAGAGCTGATTGTGCCATAATTCTTAATGTTTTCCACAAGGATAGCAAAATGATTGCAATGTGCAACTAATATGTATTAATATTACTGCTAAAAATATAAATAGCAGATTCGTTTTTGAACGGTTTCGAGGATATTTTTGGGGGACAAACGGGGAGCAAAATTTCGCATACCAAAAGAAAGAAAAACAATAAAACCATTTCAGAAAAGCCACACTGAAATATCAGGGACAAAATTTGTCCCTCATCGTCTTGTTCTGCTTGTCCTTCCGATTGAAAGTTAGATTTGGCGTTAATTCTAAAATTACCCAAAGCCTTCATACATAAGTTTAGTTTGGTTTTTGTATATCTAATCAAGTTCTAAACTAAACTAAACTACTTACAGCCTCAGGATGAATCTTTTATTTTTCTTTTGGCCAACTCAATTGTAATTCTTTAATCAGGGTTGCTTTATTTAATTGTGGTTGCTCTATTACTACTGATGCGATAAATTTTGGTTTAAAAGTTTAATTCAAGTTCATTGACATTTTGATTTTGAGTGAGTGGGGCTGGAACATCCAGCAGTTCGCGGAGATCAGTCTTGGTAAGGAGCGATGCTCCTACCACCTTTGAGACTTCCGTAATGGTCAGCGGGCTTTTGATCGCAGCTTTCACCCAGGCGAGCAACAGATAAGTGCTGATTGCGACCCAAAGATGGATCTTGACAGCATTCTCCGAGTATCCCCAGAGGGCTTTGATGGTCAGGTTGCCCTTGATCCATTTGAAGAACGACTCAATCTGCCATCTGTTGCGGTAGATGTTGGCAATTACAAGCGGTCCGAGTTCGAAGTTGTTGGTAAGGAAGATGATAACCTCTTCTTTCTCAGCATCATAGAACTCGACAATGCGCAAGTCTTTAGGATACTATTTCCGGCTGGCATAGCCTGTAAAGCGAATGGTCTTATCTCCAACGATACCCACCAGGTCATTGATGTTGTAGTTGGTCTCAACCACCTCATACTTCATGGGAGTCTTTGCCCTGGTAACGAAGTAGGTCTCATTCTCGGTCATCCGGTAAAGGGCATCCAAGTCCACATAGGCCTTGTTCATCGTATAGATTGCCCACTTGTATGTCTCATACACATCCAGATAGTTGCTATCATGATATCTGCTATCCGTTATGTAGATGGAGTCCGGTATGCTTCCGCGTAAGTCCAAGACAGGATGCATCTTAACGCCGCCTTTCGAGTACTTGCCAAGAGCCCATTCAGCCAGCTTGATGCTGCAAGGAATGGTGGTGGAGTCTATCGCGAAGATCTCCCAACCGGGAAGATGGACGTCAGGAATATCCTCCTTTGCGTACATCGGACGTACTTTGCGGATGAGCCACATGACAAGTTCCTCGAAGATCCTGTAGTCCCGCACCTCGTTTGCCTTGGACAAGGACGAAGGGTCAACAACCGTTGGAATACCAAGGTGATAGGCTGCCTTTTTGATTGACCTTAGAACTAAAGCAATGTCTTTCAAAGACTTGCATCCGGCCATTTGGCCAAACATAAGATGAAGACAATGACTGTAACTGTTCAGATTCTTGGCGTGGAAGTCTCCGTTGTACTTTTCAACGACGACTTCGAAGACCCATCTGGGGAAGTATGTCATTACTTGCGAGAAGACATATTTGCCTTGGTTCATAATTTGCGGCTTTTAGTAGCCACAAATTTAGCCAAACACTCACTTCAAATCGTAAAATGTCAAAGAGCTATTTAAATAATTTGTAGTTAAGGACTTGCAACGATGTCGAATCGATTTATCGCATCGGAAAGCGATTCAAATCGTGAATAAGCCAAAACATTAGTAAAACATTAAATATTAATAAGTTATATAAACAGCGCATTAAATTAACGCATCACTAGTATTGCTCTATTTTTAGTACGGTATTAAAAAACAGATAATCTAAATTGATTTGCAAACGTTAAAAAACAACCCGAATATCTATTTTATATACAAATTCCGAGAAAAAATCACAAAAGTGTCAGATAAAATTCTTTAAATGGGATATTTTTTATATCTTTGCATCACCAAAATATATAAAATAATATGATTGCTGAATTCAAAATCAAGAACTTCTATTCATTGAAGGATGAACAAACACTTAGTTTTATCCCAACAAATGACAGTACTTCTAGAGAGAATTATACCGAGGAGGTGGCTGATGGTGTAAGGTTGTTAAAGATAGGATGTTTATATGGCTCTAACGCCTCTGGTAAGACAAATATCCTCAAGGCTCTTGATTTCTTCGCCCGTTTTATGGTGAAAGACAGTTTGAATAAGGGTGATGAAACGTATGTTGTGCCGTTTTTGTTGGATGATGTATCAGCTAAGGAGAAGACAGAGTTTGAGATGACATTTTATCAGAACAGGGAACGATATAAGCTTAATCTCGTTCTTAATAACAAGGTTATTTACTCTGAAGTACTACAAGTCTATTCTTCTGCGCAGCCTACGATGTTGTACAAGCGGTCGTACAATGCAGAGACAGATTCTACGGATATCGTATTTGGAGGGAAGATCGGTTTGTTGAAGAAGAGCCGCGAGACCATCCTTGGCAATACCATTAACAACAGAACGGTAATTGCAGCTTTCGGCTTGTCGAACGTAGAGAAGAGCAGGCTGAATTTGGTGTATGACTTCTTCTTGCAAGGAATTGCCCATCTTATGTACCCCCAAAGTGATCTGATGGGATTTACCAAGAGCCGTCTTAAAAGGGATGGTGATGGACGGCTCAAGAAATTCATTCTTCATTTCCTGAAAGCTTCAGATTTTAATATCTCTGATATTTCAGTGCATGAAGAAGATATGGCTATCACTCCGACTCTCGAAATGATGATTAAGAGTACGCCTGGGATGTCTGAAGTTACCAAGATGGAAATTCTAAAAAAAGGTGTTATCACTTCGGAGGAGATGTTCTTTATGCATCATACTGAATACGGTGAAAAAGAACTAGATGAGAGCCTTGAATCAAGAGGAACGAAAAGGTACATGGGATTGGCAACCATCTTGTATGACCTATTGGCTCATGGCGTTATCCTGCCAATTGACGAGATAGAAACCAGCATTCACTATGAGCTGTTGTCTTATTTTATTAAGGTGTTCCTCGTGAACAGCAAGAAGGGAGCGCAACTGATAATTTCTACGCATGATATCAACCTGCTGGATGAGGACTACATCCGCAGGGATGTGATTTGGTTTACAGATAAGAATGATTGTGGCGAGACAAAATTGATTCGTCTTTCTTCACTTGGATTGCACAAAACATTGTCGGTTTACAATGCCTATAAGCAGGAAAAACTAGTAGACTTGCCGTTCTTGGATAGTATTTACATGGATATGGAAGAATATTATGGGAACGAAGAAGAATAATAGAGGTCGCAAAAGTATTGCCATTATTGGCGAGGGATTGACAGAATATCGTTATATAGACGACTTACGCACAACGGAGCGGTATAGGTTTAGTCTGGTTCCGGGTATTCCTAAGCACTCTGACATAGATGACATAGTGAAGTTGGCTCGTGATAGGGTGAATGCTGGTTATGACTACGTGCTATGTCTGGTGGATATGGATGTCATATCTAACAGCCATGAGAAGATGGAACATTATAAGGCTTTGCAGAAAGCAAACCCAGACGTGATTTTTGTAGAATCCAGTCCATGTACGGAATACTGGTTCCTTATGCATTATATGCCGAATACTTCAAGCAAAGAGTATGCAACTTACGACCAGGTGGTCACTGCGTTGAGGAAACATATCCCTAATTATGACAAAACGGAAGAGTTCTTTAATAAGAACCATATCTATCGTGACTTGAAGGAAAATGGTGATATGGAAAAGGCTATTGCTCTTTCCCGTGAACTAGATGAATTGCGGAAGCAAGAGCCTGAGGTGTATAAGGCGTACTCACAGATGTATAAACTGTTTGATATTATAGAGAGTATTACGAAGTAGGTGAATTATGGATAAAATGACGGATTTGATAGTCAGGCCTAGGTTGAACGACTACTATGGGGTATATCTGTCTCAAGCGAAGGTAGATTTTGCTATTCCATTTGTTGACGAAGATATCCCTTTATATATTGATCCTTTTAGGCTTTGGCAATCACCTGCCTATCAAGATAATGGTCTTCATGTGTTGTTCAAGGATGCTTTTAATTATCTTGGAAAAATGTATGTTGAAGGACAGCATAATAAAGCAATAGAGATACTGCAACGTATATCAGAATGTAATGAGGTTGGTCTAGGAAACTCTAAAACTCGTAGTGGTAAGAGAATTGGCTTGAGTCTTGCCAAGCAGATATTAAGTCTTTATGAAGCAATTCCTCAAGTTGGAAATTTTGGATTAGACCATCCGGAAGTTATACAATTATTGGTTGAAGGAGTATCAAGAGACAGAATAAGTGATATCGCAGCTAACCTTTTGGGTTCTTTCTTAATAGACTATACAATACAAGAGAGTTTGAAGTATAATATTCCTTCTGAAAAGTGTGTTTTTGAGTATCTGGAAGTAAAATCAATGTCTTTCAAAAAGGATAGCTGTAGTCTACCTATAAACCCGAAGACAAAACAGCCACTATGGTTCGTACCGAAACGTTGGTTACGAAGGAATATGTGGCTCAATGGAGATGATTATCTACAATACTATTTGGTAGATAGAGTAGAGAATTTAAGGCGATCGAATATTGATATTGTAACCTTCAATCGCAAGAACTTCAATATACTTGCTGAATATGTAAAAGTAAAAGAAAAATCAGCTGATGATTGTAAAAATGATCCGTTGTTTGGGCAAATGCCTATTACGTCAGCAAAAAGAAAACTATCTGTCATTAAGAAGTTGCCAACTGGTAAAGAAGATAATGCTGACAAGAAGTATGAGGAGGGGATATGTCAGTTAATGGCATCATTGCTATATCCTCATCTTGATTTTGCACAATCACAAAGCAGAACAGTATCTGGAGCGCAGATTAGAGATTTGGTGTTCTATAATAATACTTCATATCCGTTTCTCAAGGAAATTAACGAATTGTATGGCTCAAGGCAATTAGTTGTGGAGCTGAAGAATGTTTCCGAAGTTACTAAAGAGCATATTAATCAATTGAACAGATACTTAAATCCTGTATTCGGGTCTTTTGGGATTATAATTACACGAAACAGACCGAAAAAGGCTGTCTTTCAACATACGATTGACTTATGGTCAGGGCAACGAAAGTGTATTCTTATATTGGATGATAGTGACTTGGAGCTTATGGTGAACGTATTCGAAAGTAAACAACGTGACCCCATAGAAGTGATAAAGATGAAATATATTGACTTCACCCGGAAATGTCCAGCTTAATATATGGAATTATGAAGAGAGCAGATATTCAAGAATATGAGAAGTTGCACAGTCAGTTGATGACTATGAAAAACCAGTTCGAAATGCTATCAAAGAAGAATCCAGATGGCGTTGTAAATTCTTTCAAGATTGGGCTGGTGAACAAACTTTTGACAGATACAACCAAACTTATAGGTACATATAAACCTTTCCCTGATTTCGAAAAGTTTGATGACAATCCTAAGGTTTTTAATAGTGATGTGCTGATGATGGTCGCACACTATCTTACAGCAGTTGGTCGGTATAAGAAAGCTAATATAACTATAACAGAAAGTCCTCTCAACAATGATTGGATGAATTCTATAGAAAAATGGAACACTGAAGATTAAGTATTACTATGGCAAAGAAAATAAAAACGGCAGCTTGTCAGCCTTCGAAAGCTGATGTGATGAAATTCATTATGATGTATGACTTCTTGGAGTCGGCTTATGTTGAGATGAAGGACTTCTCCAAAAAGAGTCCTGACACTACGCTGAATGCGCGAAAAGTGAAAAGTTTGAATAGAATATTGAATGATATTAAGAACATACTTGTCAACGAGCCAACCTTTTCATATTTGGATTTGCTTGATGAAGAAATGCTACCATCGAATAGCGATGTAGTGCTGATGATGAGCCAGTACAGGTCTGCGATGGAGAATTATAGAAAGAAATATAGGACTTACCAAAACTATAGTTATTATTGGAATACGACAGAAGGCGATATTAAAGCAATCGAATTAGAAGGTAATAGACCTCAGTGGAAATAAGCGTCTCTAGCAAAGACTTTATGGTATCTACTTATGCCTCGTGAAATATTGAATATGTAGAGACGATTCTTTATAAGTCAAAAAAAAGTAGTGAAAGAGGATGTTAGGATTGTACCGTAATAATTATAAAGTAATTTAGTTTATGCTATAAGTAACATCTACAACAGTGTCTCGTAATAATCGTGAGTATAATATGACTGAACGTTTGAAACATAATGGTGATTCTATACCTGAGGCAAAAGACTTCTCTATATGTGCACTCAGGATAGGAGGTAATTGTGCCCAAAAGAAATGTCTTCGGGGTGGATTATATTTCTTCAATGACCGTTTGCGCCCAACACAAGATGGAGAGGTCGAACTTAATCCGGCAAGTCTGGTTCCTCATGATTTATACGGTGCAAATATTCATATACAAGCACTTGTTGGGCAAAATGGTAGTGGTAAATCTTCAATCCTGGAATTACTCTATCGCATCATCAACAATTTTACATTCATGTTGGAGCTGGGTATGCACCGGAATAATTCGGCTGAACAACTCTTTTATGTAAAAGGGTTACATGCTACTCTCTATTATTTGCTCGATGGTCACATCGGAACCTTGAAGGCAGATGGTGATGTTATGTATTTTCACTATGACAGTTACGAACAATATCTACAATTTGAGGTCTTGAATGGCCAAGGATCTTATAGAGTTCGGACTCAAGAACTCGATATTCATAACGAAGTGGTTGAAGAGGCTGCAATTCTTACGCCACTCCGCAGGATGGCAGAGGTCTCACGACGATTCTTTTACACCATCGTAACGAACTACTCTATGCAGTCATATAATGATCAGGACTATTATGATGAAAAGACTTACAAAGAATTCTTCCCTAAGCTGGAACAGGGCAAAGGAGGAAAGAAGCAGGTTAGCAGAGAAGTAGTTGAGCGTGAAGAAGGTGATGTCTGGATTCGTAGTATTTTCCATAAAAATGATGGATATCTTAGTCCTATCGTTTTGAATCCTTACCGAGATGAGGGAGTCATTGACACATACAAGGAATATCGTCTTTCTCTATATCGACTCTCTACGATTTTTATTCAGGCAGAGAAAAAAGGTATTCAGGTAATTGACAGTTATAAATTGGCTTCAGTAGATTACACTTATGACCCTTGGGCTGTAGAAAGAAAGTTCAAAAAACTTTATTTAGGCAAGGTTCGTCATGATTCTGAATGGGTGGAATTTTCAGATGTGGCATCATGGAATAATGCTCATCGAGATAGTATTGCTTATTTTCTTCTGTGTGAGTTAGGCTTGGAAGAGTTGGACTTTACAAAGAATATCATTAGAGATGTTGCTCTCTACATGGTTTATAAAGTGCTTTCTATTGCATCCAAATATCCTTCCTATTATAAGTATGAAGATTTTGGTAATCTTGAATCCTATTTTCAATCCATAGGAGAAGAATACAATCCCAAACGGATTCATAATCTCGTTGATGCAATTAAGAAAGACAAGTCTCATATCACAATTAAGCTACGACAGGCAGAGAATTTCATCAAGTTGATTAACCGTGGCGTTTGGTCGGAAGAAGAGTTGGATGATACTTTTTCTTTTGATTTTTACAAAACGAATTTGAAGGATTGTGGTATAATTCAGAAGGTTCCCTCAAACTTACGTGAGTTGACTACAATACTTCCTCCTGCGATTTTTAGTATTGACATAAAATTGAAGAAAGATGATGAGACTACTATAAGTTTAAGTCGTATGAGTAGTGGAGAACGACAGTTGCTTTATACCTGTGGCACCTTTATATATCATATAATTAACTTGATGAGTGTGCAAGATTCTCGCAGAGTTCGTTATCGCAATATGATGCTTGTGCTTGATGAAGTGGAGATTTGTTTTCATCCGGAGTACCAAAGACAATTTATCAGTCGTTTGCGGGATATGCTCGCAAAGTTCCGTTTTAACAAGTATTGCTCTATTTGCATTGTTATTGCGACGCATTCACCCTTTATCCTGAGTGATATACCGCAACAAAACATATTGTATCTGAAGAATGGACAATGTGCGAATGATAATGTATCTGTTAATCCCTATGCCGCAAACGTAAACGACATTTTACATCAGAGTTTCTTTTTGGATAAAACCTTTATGGGTGATTATGCTTTGGAAAGAATGCAAAAGTTGCTATCAGACATAGAATCCTATGGAAAAAAGAAGATTAATCGAAATATTGAGGGACTAAAACAGGAGATAGCCTTGATAGGAGACAAGTTCCTCAAGCAGCAGCTCACAGCGTTACTAACTTATAAGGAGACACTATTTAATCATGGACAGAATATTGATAAACGATGACATCTTGAAATATGCACAAATGTATGAGCAAGCTTTTCGTGGATACCAACTTGATGTACCGACTAATCTGCGGAACATAAAAGTAAAGCTTGATACTTACAATGTAGATAACCGCCTTTCTCCTAATGTTCTCAATGAATATAAGGCATATGTAGAAGAAATTGCTAACGATTATGACAATGCAGCAGACAAGACAAAGAACTTGCTGATTCTTCAGCCCCAACATTTTAAAAACTATATAAACAAATATGAAGGAGTTGCATTTCAGCATGTAAAACTCGATAAAGAACTTGTTTATCATAAACAAGTCGGTGGAAAAAGACCTGCACAAAAGAAGAAGAAATTCTGGGAATTGATTGTTGATGCAATGCACTATGAGACGAAAGTTCGTCCAATAATGGCTCCTATCGTTGAGGCTATGGGAATTAGAACTTGTGTATATTGTAATATGCAGTATGCTCTTACTATTGACCATAGTAAAGGATTGTATGAGTTAGATCATCGTTTCCCCAAGTCAAAGTATCCTTATTTATGTACAACATTTTATAATTTGCAGCCTAGTTGCCCAACATGTAACCATGGCAAAAATACTGCTACCGCTGATTTTGGATTATATACTATTGACTCTAATGAATTGCATCCATTTCATTTGTTATCAAACTCTCATTTATATTTAAGGAAACGCAGATTAGATTCCAAATATATTAACATCCACTTAGTTTCGTCAGATCTGAATAATTTAGCGAACTGTCAATTGGCACAAACTCATGAAAAAGATTTTCAGATAAATTCAGCCTATGCAGCAGTAAAGGACGTGGCAGAGGAGACTATCTGGCGGTGCAAGGCATATGATGACACATATAAGGATTTATTTATAAAGAATTTCCCTGAACTTTATAATAAGGATGCACTTCATCGCTTTGTGTTCGGAACATATTCTGACGATAAGAATGTTCATTGTCGACCACTGACTAAATTGATACGTGACATAGAAAAAGATATGGGGGTGATTATAGAGTCTGTTTAAAAAGTTAATGATACAAAAAAAAGTCGGTGATAACCATGGAAGATTCGGAATTTAAATAGTTTTCGCATCTTGTTTTTAGTAATGAGTAAAAAATAAGTTGCATCAGTTGTTAGGTTTGATGAGGTAGTTCCACTTAGGTAGAACGGGTGATTGAACGACCTGCCAAGCAAGTCTTCTTTCGTATGACCATCAACCGGCCTTTTGATTTCATAAGTTTTGGTATTAATGTCGGCATATACTTTCAGCCCCGGTTTAGTCGTGGTCATCTCGGCACGTCTGACAGCGTCTTCAACCGACATCAGTGGAGCCCCGTTCCAGCCGCGTGTGATCTGGGAGAACAATCGATGCTCAATGGGATTGAACTTTGAGCAGTATGGAGGATAATGCATAACAAGAAGCCTCATATTCAGTCTGTCGGCAAGATTCATAAGGTCTTGTTTGACTATCTTGTGGGAACTGGAGTTAGAACCTCCGCCATCACACAGGATGGCAATTGTCCGTGCATTGGGATATTGTTTCCTGAGGTGATCGTTCCAGACCCTTTCGATGTTCTCGCAGACAAACTCAGATGTGTCGTGGCTGATTCCCATTGTCATATAACCGACATTCCTTGTTACATCGTATATGCCGTGTGGCACGAGCGTCCCGTTACTGAACGTGCCGAAGTCATGGTCGTACGACCTCAGGCTTCCATTCGAGGGTGCCTTGCCCGGTCTTTTGAAGTTACCGAGCAGTTCCTTCTTCTTGGTGTCGATGCTGATGACAGGGATGCCGGCCTCCTCCAAAGACTTGCGTACGGATGCGATGTTCTCGAACTGCTCGTTCCTGTCCTTGACGTCTCTCATAGGGATGTCCTTGCGGAAAGAACGCTCCCTAAGGCCAAGATGATCAAGTATTTGAGTGACATGGTGCCGGGAGACTTCATATCCGGACTCGTCAAGTTCGCTCCGGATCTGTGCCTTGCTGATGGAGCCCCATCTCACGGCCTCATCCTGCGGAAGGCCGGCCATGTGGGGCTCTATGATCCGGACCACCGCCCGCAGCCATTCCGGATGCTGGGGCAGCGTGGCGTGACGGCCTCCTCCGTCCCGGCGGACGCGTCCTTTCCCGAGAGAGTGGCCGGAATGCAGTTCCTCCAGCCCTTTCTGAAGAGTGTGCGTGCTGATTCCCATATTTTTGCTAAATTTGCGGTAGCTGAGTCCTCGGGACTTGAGGCTTTCCGCCCTCGCGGCAAGAAACAGTCTTCTGTCCCTTTCATTCAGACCCGACATGTAAGCCAACTCTGTTGGCGAGAGTATTTCTGGAGGAGGTTTCGGATGCATCCTTATAACTCGTGGTTGTTTTATAAAGATACGAAATTTTCTCCGGATTTACTATATTATATTATTGACAATCAAATAATTAACTCAATATTTTACGCCGCGTCGCCGAAACGTAATCAAGTATCTTTTGACTCTGATTCCAGAGGACGGAACCGCCATTTGATGGCCGCTTGAGTATGTTCTAAAGTGATGCAGGTTATTTTTTACATTTTACTTAAGTATTTAATTGATATTAGGATTAAAGTAAAAATAGCTTTTAACAAAGTCCTTGAAGTGTTTATTTTTAAACATTATGTGAGCAGAACAAAAGATATGCTACAATATCTCTATCAGGAGATAGAAAAACAGCCAGGACCTTTGTTCGGTTGATAGCAAAAGCCGAAAAGGTGACGATATTGATAACTTAGCAGCACCTGTGGTATTAGAGTACCCCAAACAACGATGCAGCAGATTTGGTAACAACGCTACAACACTAGCAAAGGTAAGATTATTTTCTGTTTATCATACAAGTTTATTCATCTTGGGATAAGGGGTAGCGGCTGCAGCCGCTACCCCTTATCCGCGGCAAAGATTCTTTTACGGTTCTTCATCCTATAGCTCGCTCCGGAGAGCTGGATGAGTTCACATTTATATAGAAGCCGGTCCAGCAAAGCGGTTGCAAGGACCTCATCATTTAGAGATTTGGCCCACTCAGCTGGCGACCTGTTGGTGGTTATTATAAAGGACGTCGATTCGAAGGTACTGTTTATGAACGAGAACAATTGATTGCCCTCATCATGGCCTACAATGATATTCATCAGGTCATCGATGACGATCACATCACTTTCGCAAAGACACTTGTATTCCCTTTTAGCACTTGGTGTTATGTCTTTCAGTTTGAGTGTTGCAAGTATCTCATCCATTGTCCTGAAGTAAGCCTTGTAGCCTTTGTCTATCGCATCAGAACATAGCCCTGAGGCTATATATGTCTTGCCAACCCCACTAGGCCCGGAGAGCATGAGATTGAAGCCTTCTTCTATCCAATGTAACTCCCTCAGTTGATTGAGTTGCGTTTTAGTGAGACCGTTAGACAGTAAGCATCCGACGAAATGCATATTGTAGCGGGGAGAGATCCTCGCTACTTTTGCAAAAAATCGAGATCTTATGATGACACGAGAAGAGATTGCCGCGATCGACAGGGAATGCGAAGAGCAGCACATCAGTCAGCAGGACTATCTGGAAAGCCACGGAATAGCCAAGCATCAGTACTACAGGTGGAAGCGCAGGTATCGCGATGAGGACGAACAGTCGCTGGTTCCAGCCGGGTTCGTCCCGATGATGCCCGGAGCGGCTCCAATCCAGTCCGCGCCAACCCAGAAGTCCAAAGGCAAACAACAGAAGCCACAGGACCAGGAAAGCTTTCTGACAGTGGAGATCCGTACGTCCTGCGGTTCTGCGATGCGCATCCAGGGAAACATGACCGCGGCACACC